>Ga0209566_100167_pt1 | contig 71345 bp, 62 predicted proteins | sample Araplavi_mTSA_r2_2_FD_184287 | JGI IMG/M metagenome (GOLD analysis project Ga0209566, IMG submission 184287) | Arabidopsis root microbial communities from North Carolina, USA - plate scrape CL_Cvi_mTSA_r2 (SPAdes) (version 2) | ecosystem: Host-associated > Plants > Roots > Endosphere | place... | reverse complement strand
TGTAAATGAATCAATAACAGAGTTATAGCTGCCTTTCATGCTCTTCGGAGAGGCGGCTTTTTTGTGTTTCCCTCTTCCGGTAGACGCCAGGCGTGACACCTGTGAATTTCTTAAATAATTTATGAAAATACGGCAAGCTCTCATAGCCGCAATGGAGAGCGATCGTATCCATGCCCAAATCGGTTGTCAACAGCAGCTCTTTGGCTGTGGAAATCCGCTTTGCATTCACATAGTCCGTGATGTTCATCCCTGTTAATTGTTTGAAAACTCTGGATAAGTGTGCGGCTGAAACCGATGCCTGTTTGGCCAAATACGACAGTCCAACGGCAGGTTCTGTATGGCATTGATCCAGATGTTGAAGCATGGTCAGCAGCCATGAAGGACCCACGCCAGCGTCTGCAGGATGATGAGAGGCATCCTGCAGCGAGAGCCGGTTTAAGCTTAGCAAGAGGCTGTTTAAGTGCAAATGGATGGCATATCGAAAACCTGCTTCACGTCTTTCCAGCTCCTGCTGCATCTGCTGGAGCGCTTCTTCCATGAATGGACGCAGGGCGGGCGGACTTGCAAGCTTGTATCTGTTGAATTTGCGAGCTCGTTCGAAGATGTACATATTCGTATACGTATCATTTAATGCAGGATGTCCGATCATCTGCGGCGCAAAAAAAACGGCTGTCGACGTAACGGGGACATCGGCATCCGGAAGAGCGTGATGAATCGTATTGCCGGGAATCATGAAGATATCTCCTTCATTCATCTCATAAATCATTTGATTTAAGAAAAAGGTCCCTTTTCCTCCATAAACATACACCAGCTCATAGCGATCGTGAAGATGCTCGGGTAGTTCTTGATTCGGAGGCTTCCTATCCTTATATACAATTTCTAACGGAAGGAGAGGATCGTTAAAGAAACTTTTGACAATCGGATTCCGCATCTTGCTTGAGCCTCCATAAAGCGATGTTTATACATAGAATATCAAAATCGAGTATGTTTGTGCAAAGACAAAGAATTAACAATCTTCCTATTCTTGGTACAATGATAAATATACGACGGCAATAAACAGGAGGCAGCGGCACCGGCACTGGAAGAAACCGGGTTTATACTTTCTCTGGCAGAAACCTATCCGTCGATTCTCAGTGTTGTCGGCTGGTTGGATCTTCATGACCCTCATCATTTCAGCCATTTTCAGCGATTGGCACAGCACCCCAAATTTGTCGCGCAGTGATTTTATAAACGAAAGGAGGCCTCTGCACAGTGAAATATCGTAAATTGGGAAATACGGGATTGAACGTATCGATCTTAAGTTTTGGCGCTTCGTCGCTGGGTTCGGTCTTTCACGAAACGGATGATGCCGAAAGCATTCGGACTGTGCACGCAGCGGTTGATGGCGGTATCAATTACATTGACGTATCCCCTTATTATGGCGTAACGAAAGCGGAAAAGGTGCTTGGCCAAGCGCTGACTCAGATTTCGCGCGATCGCTTCTTTCTCTCCTCCAAGGCGGGACGCTACGGACAAGATGAATTTGATTTCTCCGAGAAGCGGATTCTGCAGAGTGTGGACGAGAGCTTGCGCAGGCTTCAAACTGATTATTTAGATGTGCTTTTTTTGCATGATATTGAATTTGTTCGTTTTGATCGCGTAGCAGAAGAAGCTTTCGGTGCGTTAGAGAAGCTTAAAGCATCAGGGAAGATCCGCTTTTCAGGCGTGTCCGGTCTGCCACTTGCCGTATTTGAGAAAGCACTGGCACACACGGAATTGGACGCGGTACTGTCCTATTGCCATTACTCCCTGAACGACACTTCCCTTCTCCGTATTGTACCTGATCTTAATCAACGCGGTGTTGGGCTGGTCAATGCCTCCCCGCTGTCGATGGGATTGCTGGGTTCGAAGCACGTTCCGGATTGGCATCCGGCTGCGCAGGAGATCAAAGACGTGTGCCGCTTGGCCGATGAGTTCTGTTACAAGCAGGGGGAGAGCTTAGCCCGACTGGCTATTCAGTTCTCGGTGAATAACGCCAGCATTCCGACTACACTGGTCAGTACAGCGGATCCGGCGAATATCGTACACAATATACAGTGGATTGAGGAGCCGATCGATGGGGAGCTGTTGACACAAGTTCTGGCTATTCTCGAACCTACTCACAATAAGACATGGCTAAGCGGTCTTGCTGAGTACAATCACGAGGTATCGCAGGGAGGTATCGTATGAAGGGAATCGTATGCGCACAAGTCGGACAATTGTCATGGGTAGAGATGCCGGAGCCTGAACTTATTGCAGGGCAAGCGATCATTAGCGTTCGCAGAGTAGGCATCTGCGGAACGGATCTTCATGCTTTTAAAGGGAATCAGCCCTTCTTTTCTTATCCACGAATATTAGGTCACGAGTTAGCCGGCACGATTGAAGCCATTGGCGACGAGACGGCTGGATTAAGCGTTGGAGACCAAGTGAGTGTCATCCCCTACTTACATTGCGGGGCTTGCATCGCATGCAGAAACGGTAAGACGAACTGTTGTACGGACTTGTTGGTAATGGGCGTTCACGTCGATGGCGGCATGCGCGAAAGAATCGCTGTTCCCGTATCGCATTTGGTAAAGACGGACGGTTTGACACTGGATCAGTCAGCGATGCTGGAACCTCTCGCCATTGGGGCTCATGCTGTACGCCGCTCAGGACTGCGTGCCGGTGACCAGGCATTGGTTATCGGCGGAGGACCGATAGGGCTAGGTGTTGCGGTTTTCGCCAGAGCCCTTGGAGCTTCAGTCATTGCGCTGGACATTAACGAGGACAGGTTGAATTTTTGCCGGGATTGGGCTGATGTCCATCATACGGTGAATGCGCTTCACCAACCCCTGGAACACATCGTCAGCTTGACGAATGGCGAACTGCCTACCGTCGTTTTCGATGCTACAGGGAACGCGCAGTCAATGAACGACTCGTTCCCATACACAGCTCACGGTGGAACCCTTGTTTTCGTCGGGTTGGTCAAATCGAATATTACCTTCAATGATCCCGAATTTCATAAGCGTGAGCTCACGTTGATGGGCAGCCGCAATGCGACCCGGGAAGATTTCGAGTTCGTCAAAACAACGATTCAGCAAGGCACCGTGGATATCAGCCGCTATATCACACATCGCTCCTCGTTGGAGGAAATGATGCCAGAATTTCAGAGCTGGTTAAAACCGGAATCCAGAGTGATTAAAGCGGTGGTCGAGCTGTAGTTTGGAAGTAGTTTGGAAGCAAGCAGCAAGATAGCTGAAATATAATAAGGTCGGGCGCGTATCCGTGTACAATTTCCTTGTTCCAGTTTTTGGCATCGCCTTATCGTCTATCCACCCCACAAGCCTGTATGTAAAGCGTCAGGTGGAAGTGTGAAGTCTGCTTCCTGGCCCAATGCCAACCCAGCTTCCCGCACAAGGGATTGAAAGCTATACAAGTCAATGGTCGGGTAGTCGAGTGTGAGGACAACGATGCCGTCGTCTTTGTGGTCATTCATTCCTAGCGAAGGGGAAAGGTCTTTGAGTACCGCCATAACGTTTGGTTATACCTCACCTAATATAACGGAAGTACCATGCATGCTTCAGAAGTATTAAAGTAAGTCTACGGCTGAAACAACGGAATGCTAAATAGATGTAGTACATTTCGGGAATATTTTATGAATGGTACTGGCCGAGCAACCCCAAATGAGGAGGAATTCAATGATGGCAAAACGTGTTCTAATCGTAGTTACAACGGCTGATAAATTAAGCGATCACGAACGTACAGGCCTGTGGCTATCGGAGTTTGGCGAAGCCTACATCGCTTTTAACCATAATCATTTTGAAATTACGGTAGCAAGTCCATTGGGGGGTCAAGCGCCGATCGATCATAGAAGTTTAGAAGGTGCTTCGGAAGAGATGCTGGCAACCGCCAACTATTTGAAAGATACGATTAAACTGGACGAAGTCGAAGATATGGCTTCTTATGATGCCATTTTTCTTCCAGGTGGACACGGAACGATGTTCGATATGCCGGACAACGAATGGCTTCAATCGATAATCCGTTCTTTATATGAATCCGGCAAAGTGGTGGCAGCGGTCTGCCATGGACCTGCAGCGCTCGTCGGCGTGAAGCTGTCGGATGGAACTCCGTTGGTAGCGGGGAAAACGATGGCTGCCTTCACAGACGAGGAAGAAAGAGAAACGACTCTAGATCGATACATGCCATTCCTGCTCGAAACACGGCTTCGTGAATTAGGAGCAAATGTCATCTTGGCGCCTAACTGGACGGATAACGTTCAAATCGACAAGAATTTAATTACGGGCCAAAACCCGCAATCTACAGAAAGTGCAGCTAGAGAAGTCATTCGTCAGCTTCTTGAAGCTTGAAGGAGGAGGTCATTCCATGTCTGCCATTACGATCGTTGCTATTCTGAAGGCGCGAGAAGGAAGCGAACAGCAGCTTCGGGACGAGTTACTCAAAGTCGTGCCGCCATCACGCGGAGAAGAAGGCTGCTTGGCGTATGTACTTCATGAAGGGCAGGAACAGTCAGGACAGTTCGTGTTCTATGAAACTTGGAGAGATGAAGCTGCACTGCGCGAACATCTCGCATCTGCACACTATCAAGCTTATCGCCAAGCTGCGGAAGCATGGCTAGAGAAGCGGGACGTATACCGTTTAAATCAATTATTCTAATCATATATAAGGCTCACCACTAAGGACAGCCGTATGTGTATGCTCGTATGCTTGTCATAACACCGCCGTTCTATGTTGATCATAAATGTAAGATCCCCCTATACGAAAGCCTATCTCGCCTTCGATGGAGATACGCCTGTAGCTTCAGGGGCGATGTATATCGATAGGCTCGGCATCGATGCAACGCTGCCTGAATACCGCGGCAGAGGGGCGCAGAACGTTCTTATTAAACAGCGGTTAACGGATGGGATCGCCGCAGGCGTGATCGGGTTCACCGCAGAAACCGGACAACCCCTCGAAGGTCAGGAGGCTGCCAGCAAGTCCTACTGCAATTATCAACGTGCAGGCTTCACAAGAGTCTATGTGCGCCCGAATTATAAGAAAGCATAGCAATGTAAAAAGGCACAACCCCTTATGCAGATGAGGAGGGTTATGTCTTTTTCTATTGTGGAGGTATAGGCGTGAATTGACACATTATCTATTGATAGGTAAAATTAAAAGTGCGGAACATTCCTAATTACGCGCTAATATCACTAAGAAATGTAGATTATCCCTGAAATTTGTCTACTTATTAATAGTTAAATTCTTATTTTCGAAAGGAGGTGGCGTCCGATGATATACGAACTGCGCGTATATGAAGTGCACCCTGGCAAGATGCAGGCTGTTCAAGATAGATTCAGAGATCACGTGATCCAACTATTTAAGAAGCATGACATGAACATTGTTCAGTTCTGGGAAGACCTGGAGCCCGGGAACAACCGCCTTTATTATCTGGTAGAGCACACCGATTTAGAGACAAGGCATGTGAACTATGATCGTTTCAATAAAGATCCGGAATGGCATCAGGTCAAACGAATGACGGAAGTGGACGGTCCTATAGTGAAGAAACATGAAAGCTTCTTTATGCACAACGTGGCCTTTTTCGAAAACAAGTAAGCGCAACTCGATATGTGTAAAATGAATGAATAGGGCGCATCCTACCATTTATACGAAATTGAAGCTAGGACTGGTGAATATGACACTTACACTTGCGACTGATCTTTGCCAAAAGTTCGGTATTCGTTACCCGATCTTTTTGGCAGGAATGGCGGGCGGACCGGGAACGGCAAGCTTGGCTGCGGCGGTCTCCCATGCCGGCGGGCTCGGAACGTTAGGAGCCGCCTATATGGACTCGGAGACGATTCGCCGTGCAATTCGGGAGATTCGGGAGCTGACGGACGCTCCGTTCGGCGTGAATTTATTTGCGATCCGCGCGGAAGACGACAATACAAGAATCGTAGAAACGCAGCGGCAACTCAATGTCATTCGAGACCAGGTGGGCTTGCCGCATGTTCAGGCGGAAGCGCTGCGCACGCCTGATTACTTCGAGCAGCAATTCGCTGTTGTCCTCGAAGAGCAAGTCCCCGTGATCAGCACAGCCTTCGGTGTGCTGCCAGAGCCTTTGATGAAGCAGGCCAAAGCGGCCGGGATGCAAGTCGTCACGATGGTGACTACGGTTGAAGAAGCGATCATGGCCGAGCAGGCGGGAAGTGACGCGATTGTGGCGCAGGGCAGCGAAGCTGGCGGGCACCGCGGGACTTTTGATATTTCCGATCGTCCTATGGGAGCGAATATCGGAACGATGGCTTTGGTGCCGCAAATCGTCGATCAGGTGCGGATTCCGGTTGTGGCCGCGGGAGGGATTATGGATGGCCGCGGTCTGGTTGCCGCACTGGCCCTGGGGGCGCAGGGCGTTCAGATGGGCACGCGCTTCCTGACAGCCGCACAATCTGGAGCAGCTCCGGCCTATCAGCAAAAGCTGCTCGCCAGCAACGAAGAAAGCACGGTGATTACGAACGTGTTCTCAGGCCGTCCTGCGCGTGGCGTTGCGAATGCATTCATCAAGCTCTGGGACGAGAGCGGGCTGGCGCCGCTGCCGTTCCCTACACAAAACACAGCAACCCGAGATATCCGCAATGCGTCAGCGAAAAATAAGAACCCGGAATATATGTCCTTATGGGCCGGACAAGGCTTGCGGATGCTTACGTCTGGTCAATCAGCGGCATCCATCGTTCAGGAACTGGTGGAGCAAGCCCAGCGCATACTCAACTAAATCAAGGGGCCGACCTGAATAAATCAGGTCGGCCTTCATTTTAACCATGAAACTTCACTCCGGTCATCTCTTCACTCATCATCCACAAGCGCTCTGCCATTTCCGGATCCACAGCCCAAGGAAGTACCCCGGTATACTGTTGACCCATTTCTCCCATTTTGAAGTCCAGGACCAGCTCTGCAATGTCGCAGTCCATGCAGTACACGCCGCCTTTGCCTGCGAGCTGCGGGCTCGTGGCACACCATACGCTAGTCGCCGCGCCTTGCTCCGTGGTTTTGTACACGCCGCCGACAGCACGCTCCTGGTCAGACAAGTAGCGGGCCAGTTCCGTCTCGATGCGGCCGGGATGGACGGAGAACGCACGGACTCCGTGCGCATACCCGCGCTTGTCGAGCCCCACCGCGAACAAAGCGTTAGCGGATTTGGACTGGCCGTAGGCTGTCCACTTCTCGTATTCGCGCTGTTCAAAGCTCGGATCTTCGAAGTCGACGCCGCCGAAGCGGATGCCTGCCGAGGAGAGCGATACGACCCGGGCATCGCCTGCTTGTGCAAGCGCGGGCCATAGACGCACCGTCAGCTGGAAGTGGCCCAAGTGATTCGTAGCGAATTGCGACTCATAGCCGCGGACATCCCGCGTTAGGGGAGGCGCCATAATGCCTGCGTTCGCAATGAGGATATGCAGCGGTCTGCCTGTCGCAAGGAAGCGTCGGGCGAACGCGTCGATCGATGCCGGGTCGATGAGGTCCAGCGCGTCGACTTCGACGCCGGCAATGCCGGCAACGGCAGAGCGGGCTTGCTCAGGAGAGCGGGCGGCGACGATGACCGTTGCCCCCGCCGCGGACAGCGCGCGGGTCGTCTCCAGCCCGATCCCGGAATGTCCACCGGTGACGATCGCGACTTTGCCGGTAAGATCCATGCCGGCTAGCACTTCCCGCGCGGTCGATTGTGCACCGAAGCCCGACGAGATCGGGGTTTGAGGCGTCATTGTATAGGCATTGTTCATTGTTGTCATCATTCAATCCCTCCTTAGATGATCACATCTTAGCACATGAAATATATAAAGTAAACAAAAAGAATATAAAATGTCTATTTTATTCACTATGTGTATATCACGCTAATTATATAGTATAATAAGCAAATCGTAACAAGGAGGCATGGTCATGGACATCCCCGCGGATAGCAAGCAGCAAGAGGCTCGGACGAAACTATTGAAAAAACTGATTGCCCCCGTCAGCAAAGACGGTTTTCAACATTTGAGAATGGACGATATCGCCAAACTGATGGACGTCAGCCGGGCGACGATGTACAAGCATTTTTCCTCTAAAGAGGATGTGATGGACGGAATCGTACACATGATCGCCGATTATATCGAGCGGCTGGAAGCCCGCAGCGACAACGAAGAAGAAACGGTATTCGGCGAATGGTTTCAGCAATTGTTCGAACAGTCGGTGTCACTGGTAGAATATATGACTGACTTGTTTATGAAAGATTTGCAGGCGGCATACCCCGACCTGTACAGCATGCTGAAAGGCGTGCTGCAGCAACGGGATCAGCAATCGCTGCGGTTTTATCAGCTAGGGAAAGAGAAGGGCATCTTCAACCCGATTAACGAAACGTTTATCCTCTTGCAGGACGATCTGCTGCTCCGCGAAATTATGAGTGTGAAATATTTGCTTTACCATCACACGACCATTAAGGCTGTACTGCATGATTACTATCACTTCAAAAAAATGCAGCTGTTCAAAGCCCATAAACAATCGCTTGTTGACGATACTAAGATCGAGCCTGTCATAGACCGGCTGGTGGACAAGTTCAATCGGGTGTTTGTGTAAAAGGGAAAAACGGTCACTTCCTCAGGTGGGCGTTTTTTTTACACCCGTTTGCGTACACTTCCGATCGTCCATAGCAGAAGCGAATACTTGTCGAAGCAGAACTTCATTGTCAGCTAAATCAGCGCCGATGGTTTCTCGGGGATAGGCATATGTATTCTGCATCGATTTCAAGACAGACAACTCCACTAATTTATTTTAAGTATCCGCGGGATATGGAAATTTATGCAAATTGAGAGCAGCACATAGTTTTGAGCAAAAATGATAATCATCATTGAGATGAAAGAATTGACACTATATTGAAAGGATAGAGCACATGGGAAAACTAACGGGAAAAGTGGCGCTCATAACAGGGGGCAACAGCGGCATTGGCTTAGCCACCGCTAAATTATTTGTGGAAGAAGGCGCCAAGGTCATCATTACCGGCCGCAATCAGGAAACGCTCAAGTCGGCGACAGATGAGCTTGGCGCGAACTCCCATGCGGTGCAGGCGGAAGCTGCCGATCCGGCAAGCCTGGAACGCGCCGTAGCTGAAGCGGTGGCCCAATTCGGCCGGTTGGACATCGTATTTGCCAATGCCGGCATCGCTTCGGCCACACCTTTGGGCAGCACAGAGCTTGCGGTTTTTGAAGAGGTGCTGCGCGTCAACGTCACAGGTGTCTTCTTCACGGTTCAAGCCGCCCTGCCGCACTTGAAGGAAGGCGCTTCGGTCATCTTGACCGGCTCCACGCGCGCCACCGACGGTTATCCGACCCGCTCGGCTTACGCGGCGAGTAAGGGAGCTATCAGCAGCATGGCGCGAGTGTTCGTGTCCGAGCTGTCGCCGAAGGGCATCCGGGTTAATGTGTTGGCCCCAGGCACAACACGGACACCGATTTGGAAGCGGTCCACGCCGGAAGAAGCCGCTAAGCTGGAGGCGGCCAATGCGCGGGCAATTCCCATGCGGCGTATGGGTGATGCCGAGGAGCTTGCCAAGGTGGCGCTGTTCCTCGCTTCCGATGATGCTTCCTATGTGCAGGGGGCTGAAATCATCGTGGACGGGGGAGCCGCATCGTCGCCGCTGGGCGCACCGATCTATCATCAATAATAAGGCAGCGGACAGAAAGGAAGGCAGGACAATTGGCAGCAGCTTACGACAAAACGATGACAGGCGTCCTTGTGGTAGACCCTTACAACGATTTCTTGGCGCCGGAAGGCAAGCTCTACCCCAGGGCGAAGGAAGTATCAGAGTCCGTCAACATCATCGAGCACTTAAAAGCCATCGTAGCGAAGGCGCGCGCAGCCGGTATCCGGATTTTTTATGTTCCCCATCACAGAGCCGAACCGGGAGATTATGCCACATGGCTGCATCTGAATCCCAATCAAGCGAGGTCCAAGCTATCACAGCCATTCGCCAAAGGCACATGGGGTGCGGAGTTTTATCCGGACCTTCAGCCCCAAGAAGGCGATGTGGTGGCCAAAGAGCATTGGGGCAGCAGCGGCTTTGCGAATACGGACCTGGATTTTTTGCTTCGTATGCATGGTGTGCAAAAAATAATTATCATCGGGATGATCGCCAATACATGCATCGAAGCGACGGCTCGGTTCGGCTCGGAGCTCGGCTATCACGTCACACTGGTGAAAGATGCGACCTCATCTTTCAGCTGGGAGGCGATGCATGCGGCGCATGAAATTAACGGGCCGACTTTTGCACACGCCATCGTTACGACCGATGAGCTTCTTGCTGCATGGGAAGGATAGAGGTTCTTGCTGTTAGATCATAATTGCTTCAAGGCCGCATAGGATGCGGCTTTTTTTTATGCATATATGCCTTGGCTGATGATGGATTTGACACCAATGGATTACACTTGTAATATTAAAGGTGTATTACATATGTAATCCATTGATTGAGGAGGAAAAAGCATGAGCCATGTCCCCCAAATTTCGGACGCGGAATGGGAAGTCATGAAAGTTCTATGGTCGAATTCGCCTCGTACGGCCAACGAGGTGATTGAAGTTTTAGAAGACCAATCGGACTGGAAGCCCAAGACGATTAGAACGCTGTTAAACCGATTAGTGCAAAAAGGTGCTGTTTCTTATTCGCAGGAAGGCAAGGTATATGCCTATTTTCCTGTCGTGTCCGAAGATGAATGTGTGAAATCGGAGACTGACTCCTTTTTGAAACGAATTTATGGCGGCGCCTTTAAGCCCTTGCTGGTCAACTTTCTGAAGGAAGAGAAGCTGTCTGCGGAGGATATTCATGAATTGAAACGTATTCTTGATGACAAAACCAAAGATTAGCTTACGTGAATCCAGGAAGGAAAAGAGAGGGTGAATGAGGTGCAAGTCATGGAACTTCTTGTTCATTTATTCGATTGGGTGTGCTCCGTCTCGATCATGGCTGGCATCCTGGTCGTCTTGATTCTAACGCTGCAGCTAGTGCTGAAGAAGCGATTGAAGCCGCGGTGGCTATATTTGATGTGGCTGCTCGTGATGCTGCGCTTAATGATGCCGTGGGGTCCGCAGAGTGAATTCAGCATTTATAATTGGATCGGTTATTCTACCCCCGCACACACAGCTGGGCCCATTTATCAGGACGTATTGGCACAAAGGGGCCAAGCAGCCGCTGCGCCATCTGTCTATCATCATTTATTTGTTGTTATTTGGGTCGTAGGCGCGGGCTTGTTGGCGCTTTATACGATCTGGGTCAATTGGACATTTTCCCGTAAGCTGAACCGGGAAACGGCCGCGGTCACTGATGAGCGGGTGTTGGAACTGTTCCATCAATGCAAAGCTTTGATGAACGTTCGCACGGCCATCGAGCTGGTTCAATCCAGCCGCTTGGGGACACCGGCGCTATCCGGTTTTCTCAAGCCGGTTGTCATCATCCCCCGACACATGGCGGCGTGCTTGAGTGATGAACAATTGCGGCATATTTTTCTGCATGAACTGGCTCATAGCAAAAGAAATGATATTCAAGTGAATGGGCTTATGTATGTATTGCTCATTATCCATTGGTTTAATCCGCTGCTATGGTTTGCCTATCGCCGGATGCGGGATGACCAAGAGATCGCCAGTGATGCGCTGGCGCTCAGTTGTCTGGCTCCCGACAGCCGCCAGGAATACGGGTATACGCTTATTACATTATTGGAAGGCTTGTCACAGCCTGCTAAGGTTACCTGCAATGTGAATCTGATTGGGAATAAAGATCAGCTGCAAAGGAGAATGAGAATGATTAAACAATTTAAATCCAAGTCCTATCGTTGGTCGTTTCTTGGCCTGGCTCTTATCATCATCATTAGCGGCTGTACGTTAACGAATCCGAAGGACAATGCCAATTCGGTTCCGCTGGCAGGTTCATCCGCCACTGAGTCCAAAGTGGAAAGCACAGATAAGCCGGCGAGCTTAGAAGCGGACACATCGAAGTTGGGTGCTGCAGGAGATCAGCAGCAGAACGGGGCCAGCGATGTGTCCAAACAGACGGCATCTGCGGGCGATCAGCCTGCTAGCCCTAGTCCGAGCCCGCAGGCGCAGCTGACGGATGCGCGCACGGAGGCGGCGAAGCCGACGCCTGCAGCGGCTGCAAGTGAGCAGGCTTCTGCAAGAAGGCAGGCAGCCGAGCAATCAACGCGGGCCGCTGCGCAGGATGCGCCAAGAGCTGTACCTGCTACGGATAGAAGGTCAGCGCCCGCAGCTGCACCCGTTGCCTCGGAAGTTGCACCAGCTGCTGCATCTGCGCCTGAACAGCAGCGAAGCGTCCCGGCGGCGGGAACTCGGGCTGTAAGCGCCGAGCAGCAGCCACAGCCTGTACCAGCGACAGAAGTCAGACGCTGACGACAATCGCCCATAACCTGTAAACAGCCGCTTCAGGAACGTCCTGGATCGGCTGTTTTGTTTTTGTAAAGTCACAATAAAACTGTTGTCAAAAACAATACAGTTATGTTATGGTGTAACAAAAAACAGATCAGAATTCCGGATCAGGAATGAAGAAGAGGAGAATCTCATACGATGACTAAACCAAACAACCAGCATGCCGTTAGGCTGGCGCTGCTGCTCGGTTTATTTTCGACACTCGGTCCTTTTACCATTGATATGTATTTACCCGCGTTTCCCCAGATTGTTCAGCAATTCGGGACCACGGCTTCCCTCGTCCAGCTTAGCTTGACCGCCTGTTTATTAGGGCTTGGCGTCGGCCAGCTGGTCATGGGTTCGCTCAGCGACGTCTATGGCAGACGTAAGCCGCTGCTCATTTCCATGGCGATCTATGTGATCGCCTCCCTCGCTTGTGCGATCTCGCCAAGCATTTGGACGCTGATCTTCGCGCGGCTCGTACAGGGCTTCGTCGCATCGGCCGGCATCGTCATTTCCCGCGCCATTGCACGCGATATGTTCAGCGGTCACGAGCTGACCAAGTTTTTCTCGCTGCTCCTGCTTGTCGGCAATTTGGGCCCGCTAGTGGCCCCAGTGACGGGTAGCGGCGTGCTCGCGGTCTCGAGCTGGATCGGCGTCTTTATCGCATTGTCAGTGATTGGCGCTTACCTGTTTGCCATGACCAAATGGAGACTGCAGGAGACGCTGCCTGTCGAGCGCCGCAGTCCAAGCGATTTTGGCCAGCAATTGCGAAATTACGGCTCCTTGCTGCGTGACCGCTCCTTTACGGGCTATATGCTTGCGCAAGGTATTATGATCGCGGGTGTGTTCGCGTACGTTTCCGGAACGCCGTTCATTTATCAGCATATTTACGGTGTATCTCCAACGGTGTTCGCGCTGTTGTTCGGATCTAACGGCATTACCTTAATCATCGGCTCCCAGTTGGTCGGCCGAATGGCTCACCGGGTGTCGGAGAAGACGTTCCTGGTGCTCGGTCTCTGGCTTGCCGCAGCAGCCAGCGTCGCCGTCTTATTCGTGTCCATCTTCCATGGGCCGCTGTACGCACTCGTCATCCCGCTCATCTTCTTCGTAGCTTCCATCGGGATTACATCCACGGCAGCTTTCCCGCTTGCGATGGAGAGCCAGGGGCATATGGCCGGCAGCGCGGCAGCGCTGATGGGGGTCATTCCCTTCTTGCTCGGAGCGGTCGTATCACCGCTGGTCGGCATTGCCGGGGAAGACACGGCTGTTCCGCTGGGTGTCATTATTCTTACCACAAGCGCAATTGCGATGCTGTCCTATTTCCTGCTGGTGAAAAAAGGCAAGAAAGCATCGACCGCACAAAAACAACAGCATGATGCTGCAGCCACTCAAGCTCATTAATGGAGTCGCAGCAGCATATCTCAATAAAGGAGCCCGCAGATGTTGCGGGCTCTTTATTTTTTGGTGGTGTCCGTCCCCCATCCGCTATATCATTAGAAACAAGTATATGGCTGGCAATCGCAAAATCGTGGAGGGGTGAATCTATGGCATTTATCCAAGGCATCGAATTGTGCGAGCGATTTCACTTCGCTTGTGTTGAACCTGTCCTAGCTAACCATTTCCCTGGGCTACGCTACGCTTCGGCTTTGATCGGTCCCGGGAGCGAAGTGCTTGGATATGACACCGAGATGTCGACGGATCACGATTGGGGCCCGCGCGTTGTTGTGCTGCTGGAGGCAGAAGATGTGCACATTGCAGGCGATGTCCGCCAGGTGCTGCAAGTCCATGTTCCCAATCATTATGACGGGTATCCGGTGGATGTGCGGCGGACGGTGATTTCGTCCATCTCAGAGTTTGTTGAAGCGAGGCTGGCTATACCTATCGATAAAGGCATTGAGCTGCTGGACTGGCTCACGTTCCCATCGCAAATTTTGGCGGAGCTGACTGGCGGTGCCGTGTTTCGAGATGATCAGGGGCAGCTTGCGGCGGTCCGCAGCCGGCTGCAGTTTTATCCCCATGACATCTGGTTGTATTTGTTGGCGTCCACCTGGAATCGGATCGGACAAGAGGAGCATTTGCTGCTGCGGGCCGGTTACGTGGGGGATGAGCTGGGATCGTCCATCATCGGATCAAGAATGGTCCATGATATCATGAGTTTATGCTTTCTAATGGAGCGTCGTTATGCACCGTACGCGAAATGGTTCGGAACTGCCTGGAAGCAGTTAAGCTGCGCGGAGGAGCTGCTGCCGCTGCTGATGAACGTGCAGTCGTCCGGAACATGGAGAGCACGTGAAGACGCCATATGCCAAGCCTACGCGTTTATCGCGCGAATGCATAACCGGCTCGGCATTACTGAAGCGATGACGGAGACGGTGTCCGCTTTTTATGACCGTCCTTACAACGTGATCCATGGAAGTGTTTTTGCGCAAGCGATCGCCCGTCTAATCAGCGACCCGATCATTCGCAAGCTGGCGCAGACACGTCTGATCGGCGGCATTGATCAAATATCCGACAATACCGATTTCAAATTAATGAATCTGTGGAGCTCAGGCCGAGGGGCGGAAGAACGAAATGTCCTTCGTACCTTGTACAACCGGATTCTGGCGTAGAAGGAAGCATCCCGTTACCGCACGGGGTGCTTTTTGATTTATGTAAAATGATAAAAATATCAATGAAAACAGAAATAATTTATTGATAAACGATAAATATTGTGTTAAATTAAAAACGAAATTAACGAATTGAGGTGCATGTCATGAAACAAGGAACAACACTCTTTCTGAAGGCCGCCATTGTGCTCATTGGGATTCCCGTGCTTGCGCTCTGCATATTTTTGCTTCCTGAGATAGGCAGTTTTGCAGCGCAATTGTATCCGGACAGCAGATATATTCAATATCTTCTCTACATTGATTTGTATGCAACGGCGATTCCTTTTTATTGGGCACTCTATCAATCTTATAAATTGCTGACCTATATTGACAAGAGCAAGGCTTTCTCGGAACTATCGGTGCGGGCGCTGCAAGTGATTAAATATTGTGCGGTCACTTTCAGCGGCTTGTACGCGATCGGCCTGCCGCTCTTTTATCTCCTCGCAGAGAAGGACGATGCCCCGGGGATCATTGTGATCGCTTTGATCTTGATATTTGCCGCCATCGTGATCGCTGTTTTTGCGGCAGTGCTCCAAAGGCTCTTGCAAGAGGCTATTGATATTAAATCTGAAAACGATTTGACGGTCTGAGGTGAATGGGATGGCGATAATTATCAATGTTGATGTGATGTTGGCGAAACGGAAAATGAGCGTAACCGAGCTTTCGGAGAAGGTGGGCATTACGATGGCGAACCTCTCTGTTTTGAAAAATGGCAAGGCCAAAGCGATTCGCTTCTCCACCTTGGAGGCGATTTGCAAAGCATTGGATTGCCAGCCGGGCGACATTTTGGAATACAGAATGGAAGGGGAGGAATGACATGGATATGAGCCAATCCATCCTTCACTATATGGCGAATCCTTACGAATTGGAGCGCATGTTCCGCAAAGATCCGGAAGCTTTCAAGAAGTCGTTTCCGCGTGTCTGGGAACAGAACCCGGATTCACCGCTTTTGGCTGCTTGGCATGAAAGATTGAATTTTAAGGAAGGGGCACATGCAGGCCAATCGCCTAGTTTTCAAAAAGCATTCGTCTCCATGAGCATTCTGGCCATTCTGGCCGGATTTACGAGCCGAATTCTGTTCCACTATGTCGATCAGCAAGCGATCGCACCGATTAATCTTATTTTTGGCATCCTTCCCTTTATTGCCGCCTATTTTATTTATAACAATCCGCCTCGGAAAAGTGTGATTTACGTGCTCGCATCGTTATTTCTCATCTCTGGCATTTATTTGAATCTGCTGCCGGATGAGCATAAGGACAGTACGATGCTCGCTTATCTGCATCTGCCCCTCCTTTTATGGGTATTGGTGGGAGTTGCTTTTACAGGCAATGAATACGGCCGCGGAAACACAAGGTTAGCGTATCTGAAGTTTAATGGGGAATTTGGCATTTTGTACGCGAGCATGGCCATCAGCGGAATGCTGCTCTTCGGATTAACGAAGCAGTTATTTCAGGTGGCCGGTATGGAAATTGCGCAATTTTATTTTAATAATGTCGTGTTATTCGGGGCTGCCGCTCTCGCTGTCGTGGCTGCATACCTGGTATCGCGGAACCTTCGACTTTCCAGACATATCGCGCCCTATATAGCAAAAATTTTCGGTCCACTCGTACTGGTCACCTTGGTGGTCTATCTGATTACCGTCATTGGAGTCGGCAAAAATCCGTTCCTGGACCGCAATTTCCTCCTCATCTTTAACGCGATCCTGCTGGTTGTTTGGGCGGTCAGCATCTTCTCCATCACGGAAAGCGGGAGCGAGGAGACGAAGAAAATTTCCGATTATATTAATTTTGCGCTCCTTATTTTGGCGCTGGTCATTGACAGTGTGGCGCTGTCCGCCATCGTATTCAGGCTTTCCTCTTATGGAATTACGCCTAACCGCCTTGCCGTCTTGGGCATCAATCTCTTGATGTGGGCGAATCTGATTTGGATGATGCTCGCCTATCTAGCCTTTTTGCGCAACAAAGCCGAGCTTGCAGCCGTGCAGCATGCGGTTACGAAGTATTTGCCGGTCTACGGCTTATGGGCAGCTTTTGTCACATTTGTTTTTCCTCTTATTTTTAGATAAAAAATGATTGGAAAGGGGCGGTCGGCCAGTGGTCGGCTGTCTTTTTGTATTGAACCCCATGTCCTCGCCATGTAAGATAGATCATAGCATACAGCAAGAGGAAGGGAGCCGCTATGTGGTCGTATATCGTCGATTTATTCTGTGATTTATCCCCCGGCGTCAAGCGGTTTGTCGCAACCGAGAGCCTGTTCGGCATTGGCGCCGGCATTTTTAACCTGATCTTGAACTTGCATTTGTTGGACCTCGGCTTCTCCAAGGAGGATATCGGGCGCATTACCTCGCTGGGCGCGCTGACGGTGGGACTGGCAAGTTTGCCGGCAGGCTTCATCGTCAAATACATAGGCCGCAAAACAATGCTCGTCATCGGCATGCTGCTAGCTTTTATCGCCTTGATTACCTTCGGATTCGGCACCAGCGTCGAGATGATTACCACGGCACAGCTGATCTGGTCGCTGAGTATAACGGCCATCGTAAATTCGGAAATCCAGCTGATTTTTCAATATTGCCGTACCAAAAAAGAAGAAACCAGCGCCTATTCGCTGCTCTTTGCGATCTTCACCTTGTTCACCGGCCTTGGCACATGGCTCGGGGGCTACCTCCCGCTGTGGATGCCGGGGCATAGCACGCTGTACCAAAACGCCTTCTTCGTAGCCGGGGGGTGCTTGGGACTGTCCGGTATTCTGCGCGGCATTCTGCTCCCGTCGGCTGGCGGCCAGGCCTCAGCTGCCAAGGACAAGAGCACATCTACAGCGCCAGCACAGAAGCAGCCCAAGAAGGCGCATGCTTATTCCTTCATGATTTTGCTTACGCTGCTGATCTTCAATTCCGGCTTCACCTTCGGGCTGTTGAGTCCGTTCCTCAACGTGATCCTGAAGTTCCGCTTCGCGATGGAGGACAGCAGTATCTCCGGCCTCTTGGCGCTGTCGGGTGTATTCTTCTTCATCGGCTCGCTTCTCGTGCCGTATTTATTAGAGCGAATGGGCAGCAGCAAAGCTTTCGTGCTTCTGTTTCTTTATAACATCGTCGTGGTCGGGCTGATGGCCTTGACGATGCCCGGGGCTGTCTTCGCCGTCCTGCTGCTGATCCGCGGCACGGGTTTTACGATGCTGAACAATATGATGGACAGCGAATGCATGTCCGCCGTTGCCGAAGAAGACCGCAACATCTTCGCGGGGATGCGGACGGTATCGCGGAGCATCGGCAACACGATAGCGTCTTACTGGGCAGGGTATATCCTGGCCGGGAATCATTATTCCCTGCCATTCGTGTTAACCGCGGCAGCGCTGCTTACCGGGTTTGCCATGTATGCGTGGTTCGTGCAGGGCAAGCTGAATCGGAAGTTAGCCGGCAGCTATACCTGACCCGCCGGGTACACTTGATTGTTGGCAAAAAGATTCCGCACCTGATCGGCCATAAATTACGTGGAATGCGGCATTTGATGCCGGATCCACCACTCCACGATACCAATAAACGCAGAAGCCATGAGCGCGCCGGTCATCTAAGTTGATCGTTTTCATCCAACCTGTCACAAATGGACAGCCTAATTTGTCTTATCTATGATAAGAGCTGCCTCGTAGAATCGAATGCTTCAAACTTTGTTGATTCATAATAAACAAAGCAAGGCGAAGCTAGTCAATTAGGGAAGGGCGGATATGATGCAAACCTCCACAATAGATCCATCAACGAATTCCATTGAGGATTTGTATATAACGTATAGATCTCACTTATTTTCAATCGCATACCGGATGCTGGGCTCCAGATCCGACGCTGAAGATATGGTACAAGATTTGTTCATCAATATGCACGGGTATATGAATGACAGCATCCAGAATACGAAGTCTTATTTGAGCAAGATGATGATCAATCGCTGTTTGAACGAATTGAAATCAGCCAGAAAAAAACGAATCAGCTACGTCGGCAACTGGCTTCCGGAACCGACTGTGCAGCTCACGGAACACGGTCCTTTAGATAGCGTAGAAAGAAAAGATACGATTTCGTATGCGTTTCTTATCCTTATGGATAAACTGACACCGTTGGAGCGGGCTGTGTTTATCCTGCGTGAAGTGTTCGCCTATGAACATAGTGAGATCGGCGACATGGTCAATAAAACAGAAGTCAACTGCCGTAAAATCTATAGTCGTGTCAAGAAAAAAATCGATCAGCTCTCGTCCGAACAAGCAGATGCGGTTCCCGTTCAACAACAAGAGGAGAAGGAGCTGGTCACCCGTTTCATTGCCGCGCTTTCGAACGGAAACATTCAGTCGCTGATCAGTATGCTGGCCGAGGATGTCATCTTCTTTGCCGATGGCGGTGGAAAAGTGTCTGCCGCGATTAATCCGATCTATACCAAAGAACGTGTACTTGCCATCTTAAACGCGCTGTCATCCAGCCGCTTCCCGCAGTCCGAAGCAAAGTTGGCCGAGGTCAATGGCCAGCCGGGAATTTTGTTGACCCATGAGGGAACGACAACCGGGGTTCTTTGCTTTGCATGGGACGCCCGAAAGCTGAACATTCATCGCATATACTTTATTGCTAATCCTGACAAATTAGAGCATGCCATCGCCGGGCCGAATGCGTAATTACGCATTTCGGCTCTTTTTCATGCTGCCAATCATCCATAGAAGCAGGGGAATGGCAATGGCAATATAGACACAGGGATAGAAGTAGCTGATCATGTACCTATTTTTCAGCGTATAAGAGATACGAAGATTGTGCGAGCTATATGTGACGTATAAGGTAGTTGCGCGGCCATTCAATTACATCAGTGATATGGATAACCAAATCTTCATCAGCGATGTTTCCGCTACGGATGAAACGCTTGTGCCTGAAGGGGGGCAGCTGTTACAGGGAATTGCGTATCTGAACGAGCTTATGGATGATGACGAGGAGCAGCGCAAACGCTACTTGGATCATAAAACGGCGCAGATGGAAGCTCTGTTCGATCGCCATTATCCAGGCTGGCGGGCATGCATGGCGGTGAAGCGCGTTTCCAGGAAAGCGATGGTCACCACTGTGAAAAATATTTCCGGCAATAAATTGCTGCCGACAGTTATGGATCAGGTGCCTGTTTACTTCTGCGGCGATGGCTGTATCGGCAAGGGAGAGCTTGCAGAGCGGGCATTCTCCAGTGCACGAAGTGTGGCGTTATCCATTGTTCAAGAAGTTCATCATGCTTTACAAAGTGTTTGATCATCAAAGATTCATGGAATGTCACACTTGAAGCTCGCCAATTGTCTTCATTGTGTAAAAACAAAGAGGAGGAATTACAATGACACAACGAGTTAATTATATGCAACAATCGCCAGAGTTCTTCAAGAAAATGATGGAGCTTAGCAGCGCCGAGCAAGGAAGCTCGATCGAAGAAAGCATCCTTCACCTCGTTCACATCCGCGCTTCGCAAATGAATGGCTGCGGCTTCTGCCTTGACATGCACGTCAAGCAAGCCAAGATTCACGGTGAGCGCGAGCTGCGTCTGTACCACGTTGCGATCTGGAGAGAATCGACGCTGTTTGAACCGCGCGAGAGAGCGGCGCTGGCTTGGACAGAGATCTTGACGAAGCTGCCTGAGCACGGTGTATCGGACGAAGTTTATCATCGCGTTCGCGAACAGTTCAGCGAGAAGGAAATCTCCGACCTGACGTTCTCGATCATGACAATCAACGCTTGGAACCGCGTGAACGTGGCGTTCCAAACAACACCGGGTACGGCTGATTCCGCTTATGGATTGACGAAAGCCGGTCTGAACTAATCGCGAAGATGCAAGCAAGGAGAGCCGGTTTCGGCTCTCTTTGATCCCCGGCGCCAAGCGCACGCCTTACATCGACACACGATAGAGAAGGGTCCAGCCTTCACACCAAACAAGCATAACGTGTCAAAGGAGAACCGGACATTTCCCGGGCTCTTTTTTTTATTTTCTAAGAAACCAGACCTTAGTTATGATATCGCCCTCAATTTCATAAATGGCAACAGCTTCGACAATGGCGCCTTCGGCTCTGCCTGTAATTTGTTCATGGTCAATGACATACTTGCCATGAAAAATCCGTTTATCCACCGTTGCTTCCATATGCGGGTAGGTTTCAAACAATTTTTGATAGCGTGCTCTCATGGGTTCCTGGCCTTCCATGGTAAGCGTATCAGGAAAATCGTAAATTTGAATATTGTCACTATAGCAGCCCATGAATAAGTCGATATTTTTTTCGTTATAGGCCTGTAATTGTCTCTGTACGACATGTTCTGTCATGTTAGTCTCCTCCTGAAGCTAAGTAATAATTCGTAAATAGTATATGAAAATTAGACGCAAAGATAAAGTTGGTGATATGTTTCGAACCAATCGTTCCAGAATAATTGACTTTTGAAAAGGCATGGACTAGAATTTTTGCGGGAGGGGATGAAGAATGGCGAGAAACAAAGGCTTTGATATCGACCTCACGATTGACAAAGCGATTCGTGTATTCCGGGATAAAGGGTACGAAGGAGCTTCGATTCAAGATCTGGTTCACGGCCTGGGGCTTAGCCGCAGCAGTATCTATGAAACTTTCGGCAGCAAGCAGGATTTATATAAAGTTTCACTCATGAGATATGCCCTGCAATCGGAGGAAAGAATCAAGGCGATCCTGTATGAAGACGGGACGGCCAGGGAGTTGTTGATCCGATTTTTCACGCAAATCCTTGAAGATAATCGGGAATTGACCTGTCTGCTCGTGAACGCGACCTTGGAGATGAGCGGGCATGAAGAATTTGAAAGACAAGTGAGAGAGAGCTCCGGCACGAATGAGGAAGGTTTTCGCCAGCTGCTGGTTCGTGCCAGCGCCAGAGGCGAGCTGATTGACGGTATGGATATTTCGGTTTTGGCCAAATATTTAGTAAATGTTCAGTACGGATTGAACCTTTCAGCCGTCTCTTATGATTCCAATGCTATAAAGCAAATCATGGATGCATCACTTTATTTTTTGAAGTGAGCAGCTCCATTTTTTATGGTCATAAAGAGAACGATCGTTCCGGAATAGGGGCTTGGAAAGAACTACTGCCTGATTTGATTTGAGGGGCTTTGTGCAGGACGCCGCTTGATCGCATTAGCCTGTGATCGGCGCCGTCTTGGCATGAAGCCGGAAGGATAAATAAAACCCGTATCGAATACTGATAACGATGTACTCTCAGTCTCGATAATGGGGTGGTGAACTTGCGCTGCGCAAGAGACCGATGAATAAGCCAAGTTTCGCGAGATTGTTCCGCAACATTTTCGGCATTTCTTCACTCCGCAAACGAGTTGTCGTTCTCCTGACCGCCGGTTTCCTGGCTTGCTCCATCCTGATGACGGCTGTCTCGTACAACGCGATTCGGACGATGCAGGAGAACAAAATTAAAACCTCGATGGATTTCGATTTATACCAGCAATCTTTGAAACTCACACAAATCTACTACAATTTACTCCAGGTTACACAGCAAATGACACCTCAAGGCAACGTCGGCAACCTCATGGAAACGTATTTCTCCACGAATGATCTATACAAAAGATTTCAGATTTCACTCGGTATCTCCAACAATATTGGTATGATCTCTTTTTCCAATCCGGCCATGGAGTTGGTCATGTATTATAACCCCGATGACCAGCAACCCGTTTACACGAATCTGCCACTGCGTGAAGGGTTTACGCTGCAATCCTTGTCCAATGTAGCAGGTAATGAGAACATTCAATATCAGCCGCCGCATTTGTCACTTTGCCGGTTCAGCGATGATCAAGTCGTGTCGGTGACGCGGGAAATCACGTTTTCCGACGGCACGAAGCAAGTCATTTACGTCGAAGCGAAGACGGATATCGCGACGGACATGAGCAAACTTTCGTCCAGCTTGAATTTGCCGTATGTGCTGATCTTAAGCGATCAAGACGGTGCGGTTAAATACAGCAGCAATCCGCGGCTTTTTTCCGTCGGCCGCAGCCTGATCCTGAGCGGGAATTCGGGTATATCCGGCGGTTACATTTGGGACCAATTAGTTAACGATTACGGTTATTTTGTCACCCTCATGCTCCCCGTCGAGAGCTATAACCGCGAATTTTACACATGGAAAAATCATATGCTGGTCATATTGGGCATCGCGCTCATCATCCTGTTATCGATCGCTTTGCTGCTGCTGCGGTTGATCAACAGACCGTTGCGGGTATTCGAATCGGAAATGGTCGCTCTCGGCAGAGGCCACATGGGCGCGATGAAATACCGTACAGGCATCTCTGAATTCGACAAGCTGTTCGACCAGTTTAATACGATGAAGCAGCAAATCCAGCAGTTGATTACCGATGTGGAACAAAAGGAAAAGCGGCGCCATCAGTTGGAAATCGAGAAGCTCGCTTACCAGATTAACCCTCATTTCTTGATGAATGCGCTTTATTCAGTGCGCTGGCTGGCGGTGATGCATCAACAGGCGGATATCGACAAGTTCGTGAACTCGCTCATTTTTTTGCTTAGCTACAATTTGGGGAAGTCGCAGGAAACTGCTACGCTCAGAACGGAAATCAAGGTCATGCGCGCTTATTTGGATCTGCAGCAGATGCGGTACGATTTCGAAGTGAACCTGGCTATTACCGAGGGCAGCTATCTGGATGTTCCTGTCGCCCAGTTCATCCTGCAGCCTATCGTGGAGAATGCCGTCTGTCATGGTCTTGATGAGCATGGGATGCTGGAAGTGTGCATCCGCCCTGATGAGAGCGTTCGGATGATCACGATTGTGATCCGCGATGACGGCAAAGGGCTGAGTGAAGAGACCTTGGCATTGCTGCAGCCCGCAGCACCTGACCAACAGCAGATGGGCCGGGGGATCGGCCTGCGCTATGTGCGGTCCATGCTGGAAACGTTTTACGGCGATAGAGCCCGGTTACATATAGACAGCAAGCCGAGCCGAGGCACAACGGTTACCATGTATCTCCCTTATTGAAAGGAGAAGTGAATGTGATCCGAGTATTGATTGTCGATGATGATAAGCTTGCGCGTAAAGGATTGATTTCCATTATGCCGTGGTCGGAGCATGGCATGGTTGTGGCCGGTGAAGCTGCGAACGGTGCCAAAGCGCTGGAATTCCTGGAGCAGCATGCTGTCGATCTTATGTTTGTCGACCTGTCGATGCCTGTCATGTCAGGCATTGAACTTATACAAGCAGCCCGGCAAAAGCATCCGAATTTGCGTTCCGTTGTCCTTACCTTTCATGAAGAATTTGAACATGTGCAGACGGCTTACCGGTTGGGAGTGCTCGATTATATATCGAAAGTGCGTCTGGAGCTGGAGGACGATGATTTAATTCTGACACGCATCAGGAAAAAAATGGAGGATGATCTCACGCTGCCCAGGCATGCGCCGAAAGCCGGTTCCGCAGTGCTTCCCGCAGCTGGAGAAGCGCCTGCCCAGGTATGCGACGATGAAGCGTGGCGCAAGCTCGAACAAGACTGGCGCTCCTTGTACTGGCTGTACAATGATGCCATCTTCGAGCACTTGTGCGCGCAGACGATCGCTTCGAATCGGCCTATCCGCCGTCTGGAGGGGCTGTTCATGCGTGTGATCTCGCAAGTGGAAATCGCGGCCCAACTCGACACCGGCTTCTGGGCGGAAGTTGACGACATCCGCTCCGCGGTGGAATGGATCCGCCGCTACCGGATGCTCATCTATGCGCAAGTCGCCAAGTCGACAGACTTGACGAAAACAATGGTTTGCATGTTGAAAGCGGTGCTCTTCATCCGCCAGCATGCGGCTGGCACGCTGCATGCAGAGGACGCTGCCGAGCATGTGAACATGAGCCGCAGCTATTTCAGCCAAATTTTCAAGAAGCTGACGGGGTCGACGTTCAACGACTACTTGCGGCAGGAGCGGATCCGCGCCGCTGAGCGTCTCTTATGCGAGACGAACCGGCCGGTCTCCTGGATTGCCAACGCGGTCGGATACGGCGATTCCAAGTATTTCTCGCAAATTTTTTATGAGCAGACACGGCTGCTGCCGTCGGAATTCCGGGCGCAATTCAACAGGGAGAATTGATCGCTGGATAGCGAACAAATGCCCCCCTGGGGGATGGTGTCTATCGGAAAGGACGATACATCCATCTGACTTTTTATCCGAACCTGGAAGGTATAATAGAAGGGAAAGATAAAAGGGAGGGATTAGGTTGAAAAGAAAATTGGCATGCGTACTTCTTACGACAGTCCTGGCTTCAACCATGGCAGCTTGTACTTCTCCTGCTACAACGACGAACGATGTGAAAGCGCCTTCAACATCAGATGTGAAAGCATCTCCATCTGCCGACGCCAAAGCTTCTCCGGCGGCGAGCGCTGCACCGGCATCGAATGATCTCGCATTTAGCAAATTCCCGAATCCGGTCGATGTGCACATCGGCATGGTGGTGGACCCGACGGACAAAACCTTACCGCAAGGCGACAGTGTAGGGAATAACCAGTACACACGCTACTTGAAGGATAAATACAATATCAATGTGATTGTAGATTGGACGGCGGCTACAGGTAATGACTACAAGCAAAAAGTCAGCTTGACGATCGCCTCGGGCAAACTGCCGGACGGCATGGTCGTCGATGACCGCTCCTTCATGACGAAGGCCGCCAGTTCGGGCTTGCTGTACGATATTACGGATTTGTTCAATCAATACGCTTCCTCGCAAGTGAAAGATATTATGGCCAGTACGCAAGGACGCGCCTTGGAGAACGCCAGCTACAAAGGCAAGATGGTATCGCTCCCCAATATTACGGTAGATACCGATGGCGTTCATGTGATGTGGATCCGCAAAGATTGGCTGGATAAGCTGAACCTGCCGGTGCCTAAGACGGTTGCTGATATTGAGAAGACAGCGAAAGCGTTCATCGATAACAAAATGGGCGGGGACAAGACGATCGGCATCGCCGGCCCGTCGAAGAACACATTCCCTTATGCAACCTTCCTCGTTTCCTCCAACAACATGGGGGGCTTCGATCCGATTTTTGGCGCTATGGATGCTTATCCAGGCTACTGGATGGACAATGGCAACGGCTCGGTCACGTACGGAACGACTTCGGACAATACGAAGAAAGCGCTATCCGTGCTGGCCGATTGGTATAAAAAGGGGCTGATCGATCCTGAGGTTGGCACACGTGACAACGTAGGGGATCCGATCAATGCGAACAAGGCGGGCATCTTCTTCGGCCCGTGGTGGAACGGCGGATACGGCAACGGCGACTCCTTCAAGAACGATCCGAACGCCAACTGGCAAGCCTATCCGGTCTATACCGATGACGGCAAATGGAATACGCACATGAAGACGACGGGCAGCACGTATACGTTAATCAGCAAAAACGCGAAGCCGGATGTCGTCAAAGCGATTCTCATTATGAACAACGCGCTTGTCCGTGATGAGGCTACGTTCGATCTGTCGGTCGCTGTGAGCTGGTACCCGCTGCGTAACGTCATGGCGGCTGCCAATGAGACTGAATACGAGTATACCGAGCTGCTCAAGGTGCTGAACGGACAGAAGAAACCGGAAGATTACAATGTGCCGAACAGTTTGTATAAGCTGATGTATGCTGATGCGAAAAAAGTGCAGAACGTTATTAAACCGCCTTTCGATAATCTGAATGTCAGCAATTACGATAAGTCCAACTTCGGTGACTTCCAGCGGCTCTATTCACTGATGATTGGCGACCGTCCGTTCTCGACGATTCCGATCAATAAGAAGGTCTACAGCGTCACGTATAACCAAACGCCGACGATGGAAACCAGATGGGCGAATTTGAAAAAGCTGGAGGATGAGACCGTTCTCAAAATCATCCTCGGTCAGGCTCCAATCGATTCCTTTGATAAATATGTGAAAGATTGGAAGTCGCAGGGCGGGGATCAGATTACGACGGAAGTCGCAGATCTCCTGAAAAAATAACTTGTCAAAACTTGCAAAAGGCGTTGGCAACCTCAACGCTTTTTGCGAGTTTTTCGGGTAAATCTATGGAGATGGGAGGACAACCGTGATGAGAAAAGCTGGCTTTACGAAACATTACTATTTGATGCTGCTTCCGGGCATGGTTTGGCTCATTCTGTTCAGCATCGTGCCGATGTTCGGCATCGTGATGGCCTTCGAGAATTATAATCCGGGAGCGGGCATCTTCGGTTCCGAATGGGTCGGATTGGAAAATTTTCAATACATGTTTCAATTGAATGACAGCAAATCGGTTATTTTCAACACGATCATTATCGCCGTCGGCAAAATTGTGTTCAACCTGGTCATCCCGCTGATCTTCGCGATTTTGCTGAATGAGCTGACCAGCATGCGCTACAAAAAGTTTGTGCAAACCGTCGTTTATTTGCCGCACTTTTTGTCGTGGGTTATTATGGCGACGATTGTCATTGGCATATTTGGCTACTATGGTGTTATAAATACGCTCATTCAGATGTTTGGCGGCGATCCCAAGCTGTTCATGGCGGATGCAAGTATATTTCGCCAGTTGGTCATCGGCACCGATGTGTGGAAAGAGTTCGGCTACAATGCGATCATTTATCTTGCAGCGCTGACTGGCGTCAACATGAATTTGTATGAAGCGGCAGCCATTGATGGTGCCAATCGTTGGCAGTTGATCAGGAATATCACGCTTCCGGCGTTGTCGACAACGGTTGTGCTGCTCGGGGTGCTCAGCCTCGGCAACGTGCTCAATGCCGGCTTCGATCAGGTGTACAATCTGTATAACCCGCTCGTCTACTCAACCGGGGATATTCTCGACACGTGGGTGTACCGGCTTGGCTTGCAAAATCTGCAATTCTCACTGGCGACAGCGGCAGGCTTGTTCAAATCTATCATCAGCTTCGTGCTCATTGTCATCTCGTATCGGCTGGCGTACAGATATGCCGATTATACGGTGTTCTAAAGGGGGGAATTGTCATGGTTAGAAATAGTACGTTAGGCTCACGCACGTTTGAAATTATCAATGTGCTGCTGCTTGGCTTGCTGCTGGTTAGCTGCTTATACCCGCTCTGGTATACGTTCTGCGTATCCATCTCTGACAAATCGGCGGCAAACGCTGGCTTGGTCACGATTTATCCGATCGGTTTTTCGCTATCGTCTTACAAGGAGATTATTAACGACCGGCTGTTCTTGAATTCGTTCTGGATTTCCATTCAACGGACCGTTCTAGGGACGGCATTCTCCATGCTGGTTACCGTATTGATGGCGTACCCGCTGGCGAGACCGCAGCGAGAGTTTGCGATGCGCAACACATTTATGTGGATCCTTGTTTTTTGCATGCTCTTTAATGGCGGTCTGATTCCGTGGTACTTGACGATCCAGCACTATGGATTAATCAATACGATCTGGGCGCTGGTGCTGGGCGGAGGCGTTCCGATCTTTAACGTCATTCTGATCATGAACTTTTTCCGGAATTTGCCCAAAGAACTCAGCGAAGCCGCCATCGTCGATGGCGCCGGTCCCTGGTCGACCTTGTTCCGGATCTATATTCCGTGTTCGATACCGGTGCTTGCGGCCGTGGGACTGTTTATCAGCGTGTATCACTGGAATGAGTTTTTCAACGGTCTGGTGCTGATGAATACGTCCGATAAATACCCGCTGCAAACCTACATCCAGCAGTTAGTCGTCAACATCCCTGTCGGCACAAATCTGACACCTGAGCAGTACAAAAAGCTGTCTGAACTATCCAACAGGACGCTGAATGCGGCCAAGGTGTTTATCGCCATGGTGCCGATGCTTGCCGTGTATCCGTTTTTGCAAAAATATTTCGTCTCGGGCATTATGCTCGGCGCAGTCAAGGAATAGCGTGCAACTGTAAAAAAGGTAGAGCTCCTCGAACACTTGAGGGGGCTATGCCTTTTTTTGTTTATAATCATTCAACCATATAAAAGTGAACAACGATGTGAATAAGGTAACGCTTGGCAGAGCACAGAAACCGACGGCCGGCTCAATGCGAAATGTCGGCGGAAGTTCTAACGACGCCAACAGCCGTCGCTTATCTCCCGGCACAAGTTGAAGTCGACATCGAGCAAGCAGCGAATGAATGAAACATAAGTATGTCTTTCTGTTCCGGCAGAGAGGCGTTTTTTATTTGTAAAGTGCGATTTGTTTGAAAATGTTTAGGAAATACTCTCGGTAAAGGAGGTTTTTGGTAATGATCAATGACTTTGAACAGCGGCAACTTTCCATCCAAATTAACGATCGTGAGTTCACCTGTCAGACCGACCAAACTATTTTGGAAATTGCTAAAGCTCACGATTATTACATTCCTCATATTTGCTTCCACGGCAATCTGGGACCGATTCAGTCCTGCGATACGTGTATGGTGGAAGTTAACGGCGAATTGAAAAGAGCTTGTGCCACCAAAGCTGTGTCGGGCATGAAAGTTGAAAGCATGACTACAAGGGCCAAAGATGCGCAAATGGAGGCGATGCAGCGGATCCTGAAAAATCATGAGCTGTACTGTACGGTTTGTGACAACAATAACGGCAACTGTATGGTGCATAATACGGCGGAGCATCTGCAAATCGAGCATTCGAAATATGAATTTACGCCAAAGCCGTATGCGCAAGATAACTCTCACCCGTTTTACCGCTACGAACCGGATCAATGCATTCTATGCGGCCGATGCGTGGAGGCCTGCCAGGATCTGCAAGTGAATGAAACGTTGACGATTGACTGGAGCTTGGAGAGACCGCGTGTCTTATGGGATAACGGTGTGCCGATCGATGAATCCTCCTGTGTATCCTGCGGACATTGTGTGACGGTGTGCCCATGCAATGCGTTGATGGAAAAAACGATGATCGGCGAGGCCGGTTATTTGACGCGCATTCCAAATGATCTGCTGCTGCCGATGATCGACCTGACCAAAGAAATTGAGCCTGGCTACCAGGAGATTTTTGCTATTTCGGAAGTCGAGGCGGCGATGAGAAAGTCGCGCATTAAGCGGACGAAGACGGTCTGCACGTATTGTGGTGTAGGCTGCAGCTTTGAAGTTTGGACCAAAGACCGGCAAATTCTCAAGATCGAACCGCCGCTGGAAGCGCCGGTCAACGGCATCTCGACCTGTGTGAAAGGGAAGTTCGGTTGGGATTTCGTCAATAGCGAAGAACGGTTGACCAAACCGCTGCTCCGCCAAGGGGAGAAATTCGTCGAAGCTTCCTGGGAAGAAGCGTTATCTTTCATTGCCGGGAAAATGAAAGCGATCCAAGAAGAACACGGTCCGGATGCCATCGGATACATCGCTTCTTCGAAATGCAGCAACGAAGAAAATTATTTGTTCCAGAAGCTGGCCCGTGCCGTCATGGGAACAAACAATATCGATAATTGCTCCCGTTATTGTCAATCGCCTGCTACAGCGGGGCTCATGCGCACTGTTGGCATTGGCGCCGATTCCGGAACGATTGTGGATATTGCCAGCAGCGAATTGGTGATCGTGATCGGCGCGAATCCGGCGGAATCCCATCCCGTACTGGCAACTCGCGTCAAGCGTGCGCATAAGCTTCATGGGCAGAAGCTGATGGTCATCGATCTCCGCAAACACGAGCTGGCGGAAAGAGCCGACCTGTTCCTGCGTCCTCGTCCAGGCTCAGATTTAATCTGGCTGAATGCCGTGGCGAAGTACATCATCGACCAAGGATGGGAAAATAAATCGTTTTTAAGCGAACGGGTCAATGGCTATGAGGCGTTCGTTCAATCGCTGACGTCATATACGTTGGATTATGCCGTGGAAATGACGGGTTTTACCGAAGAGGAGCTCATTCAAATCGCCACGATGGTCCATGAAGCCAAATCGGTGTGCGCGCTGTGGGCCATGGGTGTAACCCAGCATATGGGGGCAACGGACACGAGCACGGCGATATCCAATTTGCTGCTCATTACCGGCAACTATGGACGGCCAGGGACAGGCTCCTATCCGTTAAGAGGTCATAACAACGTGCAAGGCGCTTGTGATTTCGGCAGCATGCCGTCTTGGTTCCCTGGCTATGAAGCGGTGCAGGATGAGCAGGTCCGGGCACGCTACGAACAGGCATGGGGCGTGAAGCTGCCGGAGAAGCCGGGGCTGAATAACCACCAAATGATTGAGGCCATCCATAAGGGTAAGCTGAAGGCGATGTATTTGTTCGGTGAAGACATGGCATTGGTCGATTCCAACTTGAACCATGTCGATTCCGCTTTGGGCAATCTGGAGCTGTTTATCGTCCAGGATGTGTTCTTCTCCAAAACGGCCCAGTTTGCCGATGTGGTGCTGCCGGCTTCGCCAAGCCTGGAAAAAGACGGTACGTTCACGAACACGGAGCGACGGATTCAGCGGTTCCACAAGGTGTTCGAGCCATTAGGCGAGTCCAAGCCGGATTGGATTATTTTCCAGGAAATTGCCAATCGGCTGGGGGCACATTGGAGCTATACACATCCGAGCGAAATCATGGCTGAAGCGGCCAGCCTAGCACCTTTATTTGCCGGCGTCAGCTACGAGCGGCTGGAAGGATGGAACAGCTTGCTCTGGCCGGTAGCGCCGGACGGAACGGGCACACACCTCTTATTTACGGAGCACTTCGGGTTCCCAGACGGCAAGGCGCGATTGTTCCCGGTCGATTGGACGCCGCCTTATGAGGCCGGCCAAGAATTCGACTTGCATTTAAATAACGGCAGACTGCTGGAGCATTTCCATGAAGGTAACATGACCTATAAATCAAAAGGCCTGACGCATAAAGTTCCAAGCGAGTGGCTGGAAGTTTCGCCTGAACTCGCCCAAGAACGCGGCATCGAAAGCGGCGCTTCGGTGCGGCTCACCTCCCCATATGGCAACGTCGAGGTGCGGGTTGAGGTGACCGATCGGGTCAAGGGGAACGAATTGTATTTGACGATGAATACGTCTTCGGACAATTCGGCGGTGAACCGCTTGACCAGCAGCTATCACGATAAGGTTACACACACGCCTGCATACAAAGAAATGGGTGTGCGCATGGACGTGCTCACGAAGACAGGCAAGCGACCGCTGCCACGCATCAATTCCCGATTCGGCAACCGGGTTCCACAGATCGGGATCAAAATTGAAGAGAAGTGGAAGCGTTCCGACTATATACCGATACCGGAAATTATCGAGGGGGGAACTACGCATGGCCCAAGCGATTTCGCACATTGAGAAGCACATCCCCGATCATGCGGAGGAAGAATCACAAGCGGTTCAGCAGATTCTGGAGGCAGCTGCCAAGCATCGCGATGCGCTGCTCTCCTTCATGGACGTGCTGGAGGAGCTCAAGCAGCTGGGCATCTTGGACGCCGTCCAAGGTGCGCTGAAGAACAGCAAGCAAATCGCCTTAATCGGTGTCGATCAGTTGAATAAGCCCGGCGCCCATCGCATCATCAAGAATGGGATGGGGGCTGTATCTTTTTTGAGCCAAATGGAACCCGCCAAGCTGCAAACCCTGTTGAACGGCGTAATCGCCGGTGTCGATCATGCCGTTGATCCAGAGACGGCGCATAAAAAGCAAGGATTATGGGACATGTTCAGAACGATCCGCCAGCCTGAAGCGATGTCATCTTTGAACATGATGACGAGATTTTTACAGGGAATGGGCATCGGGTTGAACAATCGTCATTGAGAGGTGTGACATGGTAACCAGAACGATGGCCATCTCAGGTATGAATGTGCAGGATGACGCCGATAAAATCAGCCAAGCCTTGCATGAGGTTTGGGGGATCGATAAGGCGGAAGTCAGTTTAGCGAGGAAAGAAGCGGTGCTCACGTATAACGAAGAGGCCGCCTCTTTTCACGATTTTCATCAAGCTGTTTGCGATCTCGGATATGACGTACAGCAGGAGGACGGTACGACATCATGATGATGAAATGTGAAATTTGCGGAAGTGTCGAAGACAGCGGAGAAGCGCTGGAAGCCGGTCTTACCAATGACGGGGAACACCTTCATGTGTGTTCATCCTGTGTGAAGGATCGGCAATATGCCGGAAGCTTCACACAAGTTGCTAACGAACCGGGAGAGTGACCTGCAAAAGTGTGGCCGATTATAACATTCCATTGACTGACAAAGTTGGATTTATCAAGAATATGTCTTTGGATGTACACGCATGCGGTACGGATAAAAGAAATATAAATGAATGCAATTTAATGCAAATAAATGTAAAGAGCTGCCTTCTGCGTAAGGCAGTTTTTTCTTTGATGCAGGAAGTAGCGAGAATGAGAGGGGTGTGATATGGTAATTTCAGTTAACCACTGAAAGGAACGATGAAGGATGATCAAAAAACTGCGTTACATCGAAGTGAAGGAAGCTCTGGAACGGAGCATCCGGGAAGGGGAATTGAAGCCTGGCGAACGGCTGCCGTCCGAACCGATGCTGGCCAAGAAGTTCGAGGTCAGACGTCCGACGCTTCGCGAAGCACTGAAAATGCTGCAGCGTGAGAAGGTGCTGATCAGCAAAAACGGGGTCGGGACGTATGTCAATCAACGGCCGACAGGCATTCTGAATCCGCTAAGCAGCTTGCAAAGCGTAGGGGAAATGATCAAGCATGTCGGTTACGAAGAAAGCGAAACCGATGTCAAGATCTATACACGAACGCCAGAAGCGGATTGGACAGACAAGCTGCAAACCGATGAAGATGTCGTCGTGTTGGAACGGACGCGGACAGCGGATGGCAACCGCGTGGCGTTTTATTACAATATTTTTCCACAAAGCTTGGCGGCTGAACATTTCGACGACGGGTTCTCCGGCGCGATTTTTGACTTTCTTGCGGAGAAGCTGGGCATTTCGATCGCATACGCGTTGACGGAAATCAGTGCGGTTAGCTCCGTGAATGATATGGACCGCAAGGCGATCGAACTGCTCGGCAGCGAAATCGTTGTGCTGAAGCAGCTTCATTTTGATGAATCGGAACGACCGGTGTTTTACTCCCTCGATTACTTGAAGACGAGTATTTTCAAGCTGCTGATCAAACGGGAGCGCGAGTAGCCGTCGCCCGATCCTCCTTTACAAAATTTCAAGATTGCACTGACATTGGGATAATATTCCGGCCTTACTCTTATAGATGTCAGACAGCTTGACGAAAATAAGAGGAGGATCAAAATGAGTAAACGTTTCGGCATGAAAATGATGGGGATCACCGCTGCAATCGTCGTCGGCATGGTTACTGTGCTATCAGGATGTGGAACGAATAGTAACAGCAATATAACTGCTTCAGGAACGGCAGCGCCATCGCCTTCACCGTCTGCCGCTGCTTCCAGCACGCCAAAGGCGGACACACCTGCCTCTAAAAAGCTGGTGGTGTATGCGGCATTGAACGAGGATGATATTGTTCAAATTCAAAAGAAGTTTAAGGAAGATACCGGAATCGATATTGAGTATTTGCGGCTTAGCGGAGCGGGTGAAGCGAGCACGCGGGTGCAAGCGGAGAAAGCGGCTCCGAAAGCGGATATTATGATCGGCGGCTCCGTCGAGTTCTACGATCCGCTCGCGCAGCAAGGATTGTTAGAGAAATATGCGTCGCCGAATGCGAAAGACCTCGATAAGCAATTTATCGATCCGAACGGATATTGGCAAGGTTGGTACATGGGTGTGCTTGGTATTGTGCTTAACAAAGAGCGTTTCCAGAAGGAGCTTGAGCCAAAAGGCGTTCAAATGCCGAAGACGTGGGACGATTTGCTCGATCCTAGATATAAAGGGTTGTTAATATCTTCGAATCCCAACACGGCGGGTGCTGCCTATATCTTCATGGCGGATCAAATGTTCCGTCTGGGCGAGGATAACGGATGGGACTACCTGAAGAAGCTGAACGCCAATGTGCATCACTATACAGCGGCTGCAGGCGACGGCATCAACCTGACCGCAACGGGTGAATTCGTGGCCGCGATGGCTTGGATGCATGACAGTGTGAAAACGGCGAAGCAAGGCTATCCGCTGCAAGTCGTCGTGCCGGACCAAACAGCGGCTGAGATCGGCGGAGCCGCAGTTGTGAAAGGCGGAGCCAATACGGACAACGCAAAGAAGTTCATCGATTGGCTGTTGACCAAGCCTGTGCAAGAAATGAACACGAACTCGTCTAACCGTTATTCGGTTCGTAAGGATGTAGCGCCACCAGCCGGCATGGTGAAGCTTGAAGACGTCAAACTCGTCAACTATGACAGAAGCCAAGCTTCTGCGAAGAAGGCAGACGAAGTGAAGAAATTTACGGATTTGATTGGCAAATAACGTGCTGACGGTCCCCCATAAGCTTTACCGCATTCCGATATCTCCTGCACTAGCGGAGGTATTCGGGCTTTATTACGGAAAGGTGTGAAACAGGACTTGATAGCAACTGCTGCAAAAGATGTATGGATGGAACTGAAACGACTGAAACATGAGCCGCTGCTGGCTGCCATGATTGCCATCATTCTCGCGATTACCGTCTTTTTCGTACTCTGGCCGATTGCCAAGGTCGTCAGCTTCCCGCACGTGAGCGATTACGCCTTGTTATTTACGAATTCGCGCTGGTACCGGGCGGCGCTTCACAGCTTGTACATGACGTCGGTTTCCACGGTGACATGTACACTGATTGCTTTTTTATTCGCGTATACCGTAACCCGGCTGGATGTGCCGTTCAAATGGCTGTTTCGCTTTATCACGGTATTGCCGATCGTTTCACCACCGTTTATCGTCGCACTTTCTTACATCCTGCTGTTCGGTCGGCAAGGTTTGCTGTCCAAGCATGTGCTGCACATACAGCTCGATATTTATGGCTGGCAAGGGCTGTGGCTTGTGCAGACGATCACGTTTTTCCCTTATGCCTATGCGGTTATCCACGGCGTATTGAAGTCGCAAGCGACCAATCTGGAGTATGCCGCCTATAATCTCGGGGCCACACATTGGCAAGTGTTCAAGCAGGTGCTGCTGCCCTTAGCCAGGCCGGGCCTTGCCGGTGGAGCGCTGATCGCAGCAATGAATGTGCTTGCTGATTTTGGCAACCCGCTCATTATCGCAGGCAACTATACGACGCTTCCCTCCGAAGCCTATATGCAGATGACCGGCTCGTTCGATGTGCCGGCGGCGACAGTGCTCTCTACAGCGCTGCTCGTGCCGGCGGTGTGCTTGTTTCTGGCTAACAGGCGATGGGTGGGCAAGCGTTCGTATGTCACTGTTACCGGCAAAGAAAGCGCCTTGCGCCATTATCCCATTCCTTCCTATGCCAAATGGCTCGTGTTCGCGGTCTGCCTCTTTGTGACGATGGTCGTGCTGGCCGTGTACGGCGTGCTGTTCTATGGTGCTTTTACGAAAACATGGGGCTATGATTGGTCATTTACATTAAAAAATATGAACTACGTGTTCGCCAAAGGGCGCGAAATCGCCAACAGTATGAAGTTCGCCTTGTTATCGTCGATAGCGGCCTCCCTGTTCGCCATTCCGCTTGCGTATATCGTCCAGCGCAAAAGAATCGGCATCAATCGATTGCTGGATTTCCTTGCTATTTTACCCGGCGCGGTGCCAGGCGTCTTCCTCGGCCTCGGATTTGCGATCGCCTTCAATGAGAAGCCGTTCTTATTGTCAGGAACCTCGCTCATTATGGTGCTTGCGCTCATGTTCTGGAATTTGCCCACCTGCTACAGTGCGAGTCTCGCCTGTCTGCAGCAGATTGGCGAATCGCTGGAGGAAGCGTCGCTGAATTTGGGGGCGAACAGCTTGCGCACGTTCCGGCGCATCGTCCTGCCTTTGCTGCTAGGACCGTTCATTTCCGGATTGGTCGTATCGTTCTTGCGCTCGGTCACCTGCCTGAGTGTCATTATTTTCATTTATTCGGCGAAAACCTCAGTCGGCACGGTCTCTATTCTAGGTCTTGTGCAAAGCGGCGCCTGGGGCAGCGCATCGGCCTTCACGATCGTGCTCATCTCCGTCGCCTTTGCCATCTTGGCGATTGCCCGGCTAGTGATCAAGAGGATTGGCGGTTCCATCGAGTTCTAGGAGGAGTTATATGAGCAGACAACCTATCATTACAATCGACAATGTCTCCAAATCGTTCGGTCCCCATCAAGCGCTGCGTAACATCACGCTGGAGATTGAGCGGGGCAGTTTCACGACACTGCTTGGACCGAGCGGCTGTGGCAAGACGACGCTGATGCGGCTCATCGCCGGTTTCTACGAACCGGATGCGGGGAGCCTTTATATCGACGGGGCACGCATCAACGGCATGCCTGCGTTCAAGCGGAATACACCGCTTGTCTTTCAGGATTATGCGCTGTTTCCCCATATCAGCGTGTTCGACAATATTGCTTACGGGCTGAAGTTGAAAAAGCTGTCACGTCCCGATATTCAGGCCAAAGTCGCGTCCATGCTGGATATGTTCGGCCTGAAAGGGCTGGAAGCGCGCTACCCGAAGCAGCTCAGCGGCGGCCAGCAGCAGCGCGTCGCTTTTGCACGGGCGCTCGTGACAGGACAGAACGTGCTGCTGATGGATGAGCCGCTAAGCAACCTCGACGCCAAGATGCGGGTTGAGGTGCGTAACGAGCTCCGTGAGCTGCAGCAGCGTACAGGCATTACCGCGTTGTTCGTCACGCACGATCAGGAGGAAGCATTATCGATGTCGGACCGGATCGCGGTGTTTGACAAAGGGCGCATCGCCCAGGTTGGGACGCCGTGGGACATCTACTTCAAGCCACGCAGCAAATATGTCGCCGACTTCGTCGGGACGGCCAATTTCATCGACGGCCAAGTGGTCGGCGCGGAAGGATCGGAGCTGCTGGTTCAATGCCGGGAGTACGTCTTCCGGATCGTGAAGAACACAGCGGCAGCTGCTGTCGGCGATCAGGTGACGCTCGTGATCCGGCCGGAGTGTGTGACCATCGTCCCTGCAACCGGGGACCAGATGGCGGGCAACAGCAGCTGGAAAGGCGAGATTGCGCGAAGCAGCTTCTTGGGGCATACGATTCGGTATTGGGTGACTTGCGGCTCGCAGCAATGGATCGTAGACGATTCGAACCCGAGCGTGCTAGGGGTTATGGAGGGCGCCGTGCTGCTGAATTTTGATAAAAACAGCATCCATCTGCTGCCTGCACAAGATGAAGTGAAAGCGGGGTTGGCGCTGGTATGACTGCCATAGTACAGTTTTTGAATGTAGGTTGGGGAGACGCTCATCTCATCCGGCTGCCTTCGGGCAAGGTCACGCTGATCGATGGCGGGGACGGTGAAAGAAGACAGGGCGAAGACCATCCGCTGGAAGTTTTGCTGCGAGGCGATAAGCTGATGCTCGACTGGATGATTCTGACACATATTCATGAAGATCACTTGAATGGTCTGCTCGATGTAGCGCGGACGCTGAAAGTGGAGCGGGCCATTATGCCCTATCGACTGTTCATGCTTCCTGGCACTGAAGCGGACTATGCGGACAGCTCTCTGATGGTGCGCAAAGTATATGGGATGCTGGCCTCCTATTTGGAACTGATCCGCTTGTTGAACGAACAAGGAACAGAACTGATTTGGCGTGACCGGTTCGATTCGGCAGAGGGCGTCGTCGTTTGGGAGGAAGAGGGGTTTGTCTTGTCTCACCTGTATCCGTTTCCTCATGATACACAGCCGGCGCATGAGCTGCTGATTCAAGCTTTGCAAGATGATCCCGCAGGCGGGGCTGCGTTCTGCGAGGCGCTGGAGCGCTTCTTTGCGCTATCGAACGATGACAGCTCGGTCTACCGTTTGACAGGCGAAGGACCGAACGGTGACAGCGTTCTCTTCGGCGGCGATCAATTGGAGTCCGGCTGGCAGCGGCTCGCCGCTCGGAGCGAGCTGCGGAGCCGCTTTTGGAAAGTGTCTCATCATGGGATGGAGGATGGGTTTAATGCCCGGATTTTGGCATGGATCGAGCCGGAGCATTGCATCATCCCTATCAGTGTCGAGCGGTCGCAGGAGATGCAGGCGAGCTGGCAAGATCTGCGTGCGCATACGGGAACGGCGCTGCATATGACCGGCGAGGTGCTGAATGGTGAAAGCCGCAGCTTATCGCATGGACACCAGCTTAAGGTGATGATTGGCGGCTGAGCGTTCTAACACGCCCCCTTCGGATGATGAAGGGGGTATTTTTTTGCATTTTTCATCAAATTTTAAGGTTGCCAGCTTACAATGACTAGGCTTGTATAAGCACAAACAGCTAGGGGCAAAAGGGGTCTAATCGAATGAAAACATGGAATAAAGGTGTTATTTTTGTACTTGTCATTATCGCTCTCATGATTACAGGCTGCCAAAATCACCAAGAAGAACAGCCAGCAGCCCATGCGATGATGTCCAAGGAGCAATATGTAAGTATGCTGAATAAAGTAGGCGTCAAGAAACTCATCGGCGTTATCCCGGATTATGGAATTGTTTTGCACGGCGTATCCATGAAGCGCGATGAAGATATTCAACAAATGAAGGACATGGATAAGGGGAACCTGCCGCAATTCAAGACAGCATTAAGCCAATTGCTGGATGCCACACCGCCGGAGGAATACAAGCAGTTTCATTCGCTTTTGGAAGATACGATGGGGGAATTCGCAGGCAGCTTGCAGGAAATGGACAATCATCTGAGCGATAAGGATGAAACGACACATATGACGCAAGCGGCAACGTTGTACTCGAGTTCAGCGAAGAAGGCGATTCAAATGTCTCAGATGGCGCCATACAAGGAGTTACATTGAATAATTGTATGAAATCCCCAAAGCACGAATCAATTTGCGCCAAGCGACAAAACGACAAGAGCTAAGGCAGTCACCGTGCTGCAGGCGGTAGCGATCAATTAAAAGCGTACAGTTAGCAGGGGTGCTTTGAATGTCTATTCGAAGCAGCCTTGCTTTTTTCTTTTACTTCTTTTGAGCCAAACTCTCATTAATTCTTAATAAACAAGGAATATAATGAACGTCGTATTGCGAGGAGGTACCGGCTGTGTTCAAAGAAATGGTCCAGAAAGTGAAAAAAATAGATGTGACGATGATCATCATCTTGCTGTGTTTCATGGCGATCAGCACAGCAGTGATCTATTCCGCCACCAATCATTCGAAATATGCGGGACTTCATATCAATAATTTGGTCATGTTTGCTGTCCTGTTTGTGCTTATGCTGTTGTTGGCTATGGTCGATTACCGGGAAATTGTCCAGCATTTCTCCCTTATTCTGTATGGGATTGGCATTGTGCTTCTACTTATCGTCATGTTCAAAGGGATGAACATTAACGGGTCGCAGCGATGGATCAATTTGCACTTTATGCAGTTTCAGCCTTCTGAACTGGTCAAAGTGTTCATCATTCTCCTGTTAGCGAAAATGTTGGATAAGCGTAAAGGCGAATATTTGCGCTTCGCCCAAGATTTGATTCCGATGATTGCAGTTGTCAGCATTCCATTCGTGCTTGTCATGAAACAACCGGATATGGGAACATCGATTGTGTTCATTTGCATTTTAATCGGCATGTTATGGATTGGTAAAATTCGCCTGAGGCATGGGTTTATTGGGCTGATTGCGATTGTCAGCATAGTAGGGGCTGTTGTCGCTTTATATTTTTTTGACATTCATGTATTCAACCAAATTGTAAAACCGTATCAGCTCCATCGCATTCAAACCTTTCTGAACCCGGCCAGCGATCCGGACCAAAGTTATCAAGTGCTGAATTCCATGAAAGCCGTGGGTTCTGGTGAGCTTATGGGGGAAGGATACTTACATGGCTACATGGTGCAAAATGGCTATATTCCTTACGATTATGCGGATTCGATTTATGTGGTCATTGGTGAAGAGTTTGGTTTCGGCGGTTCGGCGGTGCTGCTGCTGCTTTATTTTATGTTAATTTATCGTATGGTCCGTGTTGCCATGGAATGTGAGGATTTCGTAGGTTCCTATATTATCATTGGTGTAATCTCGATGTTTACCTTGCAAATTTTCGAAAATATTGCCATGCATACAGGGCTCATGCCCTTAACGGGAATTGCGCTCCCATTTGTCAGCTATGGCGGCAGCTCGCTGATGACCAATATGCTTTCGATGGGCCTCGTATTAAGTGTAGTTGTGCATCAAAAGAAACCGTTTCAAATTAGAGATGAATAGCTGAAGGGGTCTTCCATACTATGTTTAAATCCAGAGCACTTAACTACTTATGTATCCTTTTTGTTGGTCTGACCTTTATTTATTCCGTCCTCAATGACTGGTATAAGGGAACAGGCGGCTATCATTATAACAATCGTGTTGCTGTGCTTGAATATCACCATATTGATCCTGTTGCTTCCGATTATACGATTACACCTCAGATGTTCAAGGATCACCTCGAAGCGCTGAAAAAAAATCATTATCAGGTCATCCCGATGAAACAATTTATTGATTTTCTGAATGGGAAAGGAACGGTGCCGCCGAACGCAGTGGTTCTTACTTTTGATGATGGATATGAATCGTTCTATAATTACGCTTACCCGATCTTAAAAGAGGAGCAGATGTCAGCTACCAACTTCCTTATTGTTAGTTATGTAGGGACGAATCCTGGCACGCCTTTCTTAAACTGGAACGAAATTCAGCGCATGCAGGCGGACGGGTTCACCTTTTATTCGCACACTTATAATGCGCATGATTTTGCAGCGGATCAGAATGGCAATCCTGTCGCGCCGCTTACAAATCCGATTTATTTGAAGGATAAGAACAGAATGGAAACCGAGGCGGAGTACAGACAACGGGTCACATCTGATCTGGCAGAGGCGGAGCAAGTGATTCAGCAAAAGCTTGGAAATCAGGACAAGTTGTTCTGTTTCCCCCATGGCAGATATAATCAGGATTTGCTGGGAATTGGCGATGCGTTAGGCTACAAGTATTACTTTACAGGTTTGGATGGGTTGAACACGGCTGGCACCAAGCTAATCAAGCGGGTCAATGTCGGTACAGCCAAAGTCAAAGCTTCCAGTTTGCCCCGGATTCTCAAGGGGGAGACGACAGTAATTGGAAATTTGCGAATTCTACTGAAAAATATGGTTGTTACGCAGCGGACGAGCGAAGGTTAACACGACAAGCCCTGAACATTGTGGTTCAGGGTTTTTGTGCATGCGGGAAAATCATGGCGACTCCCTTATTGTATGCTGGAGCCCTTATAAAGGCTTAAGAGCTCATGTTCCGTGTAGAAGCTGCAGTCTTTCTGAATATTAGATTCTCGCAATCGGATGCTAAGCCGCTGTAATTGGGTTGACAGCAATTGTTCCAGGCTCACCTCGGTAATGCTGAATTTGATCCCGTACTCGAATAGATCAGGATGAAGTTCAGCTTTCCTGACAATCGTCCCGACAATCTTGATTTCATTGCCAAAGAGGGTAAATATAAATTCAAACAGGATATCCATATGTTCGGGGAAATCCAGCTGTGTATGCATTCTGGCACCGCCAAGGCTGATGTCCTTAAAAGCGGTCCTCGTATAATTGGAGTTAGATTCCTTGTTTCTGATGCCAACAATTCTGCATCTCACGGACAAAGGGGTTTGCAAATGAATTCTGAAGTTTTCTCGTTTATTGACTAACATGTGGTTCACCTTCTAAGAAACTTTATCAGCTAAATAGCTGGATAGTGATCAAATATAGAGAATCGGTCTTTACCGCTTTTCTTGGCATTGTACATCGCGTGATCGGCGCTCTTGATCAACTTCTCAAAGTTATCGCCGTCATCCGGGAAGATGCTTACACCGACGCTGGCGGATACTTTTACTTGCGTATTTAGAATATGGAACGGTTCTTTTATTCGATTGATGATGCGTTGGGCGATTTTAGCTGCGGTCGTCTCATCAACACATAGAGCCAGAATGATAAATTCATCGCCGCCAAGCCTTGCCAGCGTGTCCTTCTCATTCAAGGCAAACTGTACGCGTTTGGCAACTTTCACTAGCAATTCGTCGCCGATATCATGACCGAACGTATCATTGACATTCTTGAACCCATCCAGATCAAACATGAGGATCGCCATCTTCGAATAATTCGCTTTACTTAGCTCTATCGCTTCTTTCGCCTTCTCGGCAATCAATCTTCGATTCCCTACCCCAGTTAAGGCATCATGGTAAGCCATGTATTTGACCTTATCTTTTTGCTCAGCCAAAACCGTATTCATTAGATTCATCTTATTGACCCAGAAGCCGGCCAGGATGAATAAGAGGACTGAAGAAATAGCGGAAAATGATGAAACCATGTTCGCTACCTTTCTCGATTTTTGAAAAGAAAGCTCTAAGCTGTCCGACTCCGCTTTTTTCCGTTCGATAAACTGGTTTAATAAATGAAGCGTAGGATCTATGAGGTTGGCGATGTCTTGATCTTGTGCCGCCCTGAGATCGCCCGTTTCTTTTAAACGGAAACAGTCTTCCAGGATGTGAAAATATCGGGAATAGCTTTGCTCCACATATAAAATCTCCTTAACGTCCGCTCCAGAAGTAACCTCTGATTTCAGTTGTTGAAAAAGTGATTTTGCTGTTAATTGGCTTAAATTATAACGCTGCTGACTGTAAACAGCGTCTTCCGGAACATCCGACATGAGCAGATAGGCTGCAGCATCATCGGAGTAAGCGATTTCTTTTTGCAGTTCTAATAGATTGACGATGACTTTATGTCTACTTATAACTTGTTCATGGAGCACTGTCCGTTTGGCGATGATGTAATGGACTGAAACCGAGGTTACGAGAGAAATAAAGACACTTAGCAAAATACTAATGAAGATCTGAGTTCGAATGTTTAAGGTCATACATCCTCTTCCTTTGAAGCTATCTCTAAATTTTGGACTACAGTAAGTGTAGCTTAGAGATGTTAAGAATTAATAAAGGACGTATTTCAAAAAAATTTATTATTGCAAAATATTTCTAATACTCGATTGTGATGTTGATCACAGGAAGCTTGGAGTGGCTCATGCTAAATTGAACGTGCACAGTTGAAATCGCTGCAGGCTGAAGCTGCTTTGTGATTTGGGAAGGAACTGCAAAAGCGGAATAGAAAGGATGAAGCTTATGCGGGCAGCAGATCAGTCACTCAGGGGAATCCCCTAACATGCATGGTGAGATATACAGGTGAGCATTGAAATCACTACGAAAACGAATGGATTAAAGATCAGCGGAATCCCTAATACAAAATAATGAGCTCACGATTTAGAATAGGTGAAGAGTTCGTCAGAGGTACTGTGAATCTGGATCGTAGCATGCGATCGTATTCCTCTCTATTCCTGCTTATTTCATGCATGCCAGAAGAATTGTTTCAAATTAATTGTTAAAGAAGTTACTCTTTTCTGCAATGAAAACAAAATATTGATTATGGAAAAATTGTAATTATTTAAGTGTATAGTTGAATTTATGGGGATTTATGAAATATGTAGGGAGCGAATACGATGAGTAATAACCATATTGCATTAGAGAGCGGAACGAACGAGGTTGATGTCCTTGAATTTAAGCTTAGTCATGATTGTTATGGCATAAATGTCCTTAAAGTGAGAGAAGTGATCGCGAAATCGAAAGAACAAGTCATTACACCGATCCCCAAAGCGCATCCTTGTCTGGAGGGGATCTTTTGTGTGCGGGATGAAATCATTTCCATCATCGATCTGGCGAAATGGCTCGGTTATGACGAACAGCATGCCGAGGCTGCACATGATAAATATATAATCTGTGAGATGAACAAGGTGAAGGTCGCCTTTCATGTCCATCACGTAACGAGAATTCACAGTATTTCTTGGGAAAACATCGAAAAGCCGAGCGCGATGATGAAAGGCAAGGAAAGCGCGGCCGTTGGCATTATTCGCTTGCCAGAGCAAATGATCCTTTTGCTCGACTTTGAACGAATCATTGGCGAAATGATGCCATTCGTACATGCCTTTGATCAGCAAGTGAAATCCTTGGGCGCAAGGAAGCGATCGAACAAAAAGATCCTGATCGTTGAAGATTCTGCCATGCTGTCTGCACTCTTGGAGAATACGTTAAAAGAAGCCGGATACGATCAGCTCCAAACTTTTTCAGATGGCAGGGAAGCATGGGATGCACTTGAGTCTATTGCGCAAAAGGAACGTTTGGAGGATCACGTTCACTTGATCATTACCGATATTGAGATGCCGCGGATGGATGGATTGCACTTGACCCGACGCGTGAAAGAACATCCCTTGTTGAAGCGAATTCCTGTCATTATTTTCTCCTCGTTAATTACGGACGATCTGCGGCACAAAGGGGAAGTCGTTGGCGCAGACGCTCAAATCAATAAACCGGAAATTGTCCGTTTAGTAGGGGTCGTCGATCAGTTCATCCAATAACACAATCATTACTATCCTTCTGACATCTTAGAATACACATAACTGGAGTGATTGAGAAATGATTGTTCGTGATCTCATTCTAAACTTCTGTTTATTGACCACCTTCATGTTCTTTTTCGGCAACTTCATCTTTAATATTGAGCGGAAATTGAAAAATGATACAGGATATAAATGGAAAGTCGGATTATTTCAAGGTATACTAGGCGTTATTTTGATTTATTTCGGTTCTCAAATAGAGAGTCATAGTATTACAGATTTCAGGCCTATTGCCATCCTCGTCGCCTCTTATTTTGGAGGCCCTTTTTCTGGCATTATTACGACACTGATGGTCATTTTAGCTCGTTTACTGTTTCATGCACCACCCGGAATCTTGCTTGAAGTTACAGTCTCGATTTTCATCATTTCCTTGGTCAGTTTCATCACGAACCGATATTTGAAAAATTACTGGATCAATTGGCTAACATCCGTAACATGTACCAATATCATCATTTTTATTTATTTTGCCTTCATGCGGCATCTTCCAATCGATACAGTTGTGCTGCCCTATTGCCTGGCTTACGAGATTTGCGGCTTGTTTATTGCCGTTAAGATGTATTACTTAAGTAACGCGCAGATTTTGCGGCAGCAGTTTGATGCGCTCCAGAGAGACTTGCTGGAGATTCTGCATTCCCAGGCAGGTTTTACATTCAAGCTGAAAAAAGAAAACGGCCGCGCGCGGTATGCGATTGCCGGCGGCAAGCTGCTCCATAAGATCGGGATTCCCCCCGAAGAATTGTTGGGAAAAGAGATAGAAGAAGTTCCTTACTTCCCGAAACCTCTATTGGAAGAGCTACAGATCCAACACGAAAAAGTATGGGGAGGACAAGCTGTATCCTACGAGGTAGAAATGGCCAATGTCACGATATTACTTTCGCTGAAACCGATCTTCGCTGAAAAAGAAGTTCAGGCCATCATTGGATCAGCAATCGATATTTCTGCGCGGAAGCGCTCTGAACAACAGCTTGCAGAGAGTGAAGAACTATATCGGACCTTGGTCGAAAGTTCGCAAAATTTCGTTTTTCGTTTTGATTTAGAAGGAATGATCACCTCGATCAATCAAAAAGTCCGTGACGTCTTCAAGGTCCATACTGACAAAATTGGTTCATTCCGTGATCTTTTACCACCTGGAGAACATCTGGACATCTTTGACTATTACTTCCATAAAGCTATTTTTGAAGGCCTCGTGCAACGATTTGAATGCACCTTTGAGGTGGACAACCAGGAATATGAGTTTGATGTAGTGTTCAGCCCCAACTATGTCAATCAGACGATTACCTCAATCACGGGCACGATGCACGACGTCACAGATATCAAAAAAAGGAAACAAGCGGACGAAGCGAATCAAGCCAAGAGCGAGTTTTTGGCAAGGATGAGTCACGAGATTCGTACGCCTATTAGTGGTGTCATCGGACTGTCTGAGCTGTTGCAGAAAACCGAAATGTCTAACCTTCAGCAGGATTATTTACGAAAAATTTTATCATCATCCCGCACACTGCTTGGCATTATCAATGATGTTCTTGATTTTTCCAAAATTGAATCCGGTAAAATTGATTTGGAGCAGGAAGAATTTAATATCCACGAAATGATGCAAGAATTATCCGATATGCTCAGTGTGCTGATAGGACCGAAGCAGCTCAAAGTTGTCATCGATACTTCGCCGGATATTCCCGATACGATGATCGGGGATGTTATGCGCATCGAGCAAATCTTGATAAATCTGATTAATAACGCGATTAAATTTACAGAAGAAGGCTACATTTACGTGAAGGCAGAGCCTGTTTACTATGAAGAGGATGTTATTCACATTGAATTCTCTGTTGAAGATACGGGGATTGGCTTGTCCGCCGAGCAGATCCATAAACTGTTCAAGCCTTTTTCGCAAGTTGGCTATACGCGAGGCCATAAATCCGGTGGTACTGGGCTTGGCTTATCGATTTGTAAATATTTTGTTGAATTGATGGGCGGGTTCATGAAAGTGGACAGCTGTCCGGGGAAAGGGAGCAAATTCTCGTTCGTTTTGCCGTTTGAGCAAGGCGATTGCCATCCTAAATCCAAACGGACGAATTATATGGATTTCGCCCAGAGAACTATTTTGGTCATCGAGAATAATCCGCTCGTCAAGTTTAGTTTAAGCAACATGCTGGAATCCATGAACTTTCAAGTGAGCAGTTGTGCCCATTATGAAGATGTCGATAGGAATGATCTCGTTAACTTTGATGTGATTCTTGCCGATATATGCGCGGCAGAAGAATGGAGCGAGCTTCGTGGTTGGCTTCAAGCCGAAGGGGATGTTCCCGCGGCTGCTCGGCTTGTAGCGGTTGCCACACCGATTGTCCGTGATCAGTTGCTCCAGGTACAGCCTGAATGCGAGCAGCCGGATGCGATTATTCTGATGCCGGTAAATCGGATAGGCTTGTGTCATATTCTAAGCTCGCTGTTCGAAGACGAGATACCGCAAGACTCCTTGCAGTTGTCTGAACTCGCTGGACGACCGTGTGATAAGGTTACGCATATTTTGCTGGCGGAAGATAATGAAATCAACCAACTGGTTGTCAGCGAACAGTTGAAATCGCATGGTTATTCGGTGACGATCGCCCAGAACGGGTTCGAAGTGCTTAAACATCTGATCCAGCAGCAGTGGGATGTTGTTGTGATGGATATCCATATGCCGGAAATGGATGGCATAGAAACGACCAAAGTGATCAGGGAAGATCATCGTTTCAATCAACTTCCGATCATTGCTTTAACTGCGGGCGTTGTGAAAGAAGAACATGAGATGTATTACCGGATCGGTATGAATGAAGTATTAACGAAGCCGCTAGAAATTGATAAGCTGATTGCTGCTATTCATAGGTTCACTGATCAGAAGAATCACGCCGATCCAACATCCGACCGCAAGACAGCCGAGTTGAAGCAAATCAAAGGAATCGATATCGCCTCACTCCAACGACGGATTGACGGCAAAGAGAAAATCATGTTCCATATGTTCAAGATGTTTCAACGGGACTACAGTTTCTTTATGGAACAACTGAAGGATACGCTGTCGCGGCATAACGTGGATCAGGCCAAGCGGATGATCCATACGCTGAAAGGTGTAGCCGGAAATATTTCGGCGTTAGAGCTATTTATGGCGGCAGGCGCTTTGGAGAAGTCCATCGACAAAGAAGAAAGTTATGAAGTTCATATCAAATTGCTAGAGAGAGAGTTAGATTTGGTGCTTACTTCGCTACAGCCATTTCTAAGTTCATGGAGAGGTTGACAATGAAAGTTTTATTAATCGAAGACGAGACCGTGATCGGCGATATGATTGCTATGTACTTGGCAGATGAGCATCTCGATGTTCAACGTGTGGATAACGGCGCCAAAGGGCTCGAAGCCATGCTTGAGTTTGATCCCGACATTGCGATTATCGACTGTTTTCTGCCGGATATCAATGGGATCGATTTATGTAAACAAATACGCGAGATTTCGTATGTGCCGATTATTATGATTTCGATGAACACGGATGTCTCTAACCGCATCGATGCGCTGTTAGCCGGCGCAGACGATTACTTATGCAAGCCGTTTAGCATGAAAGAACTGTCGGCCCGAGTGGCTGCACAAATGCGCAGAGTGAGTTTGTCTATTCAAATTGAGCAGAACAAAGGGAAAATAAAAGAAGAAGAGCATATTAGTGTGGATAAGGGTTTGCGTCGAATTGTTGTGAACGGACATGAAGTCGATACGACATTTTCCGAATTTGAAATCATGTATTTATTTGATAAAAACCCCGGCAGGGTGTTCAGTAGAGAAGAGTTGATTACTTATTTGCGCGGCAATGGGACACTTGTAAGTTCGCGGGCAATTGATGTGTATATAACGAAACTACGCAATAAAATTGAGAAAGATCCGAAGAATCCCCAGCACATTAAGACTGTTTGGGGGCTTGGTTACAAGTATACAAAAGGTCGATCATAGTATGATTACGAAATCCCCTCTTTATGGAGGGGATTTTTGTGCGTGTGAGCACGGAGATCACCGTAAAGGATATTGGTTAAAGTTTAAACGTTACTCATACCAAAAAAATAATTGTGTAACATTTATTTGGTATCTTTGTAAAACTTTTGTTTTATGATTTTTTAGCACACCGAAAGACATAAACTAAAAAGGGATGAATGAGATGCTTACAGTGGCGAGAAAATTATTTCTATTAGTCTGTATTTTTGCTGTCGCTATGGCTGTATTAACGGGAATTGGCTATTATTCCTTGAACGGACTTTCCAAGAACATGAAAGTGATGTACGAGGAACGCTTAATGCCTGCCATTGACTTCGGTAAGTATAGAGCAAATAACCGCGCGATGGAAACGGTTATTTTTCAAAATATGCAGCGAACAACGGAGCAAGAAAGCAATGACCTGCAAGCGAAATACAAGACATTAGCTGATGCGAATAATCAATTTCTTAAGAATCTTCAGAGTAAGGATCTCCCTCCGCAAGAACAAGAAGTTCTGGCGAAAATAGTTGCCGCCTACCCGGATTACTTGAATGCAATCCAAACCATGGTAGATTTAGGGGTAGCTAACAAAAACGATGAAGCTTACACTTACTATAAAACAACAGCTACGGGGCCTATGAATACGGTTGTAACGCTTGGCAATCAACTGGAGGCCCTTGTACAGACGGATGCTCAATCTATGAGTGCCAGTAACGCGGCCAATGCCAGTAAGGCGATTCTTTCTTCGATCGTCATTTCCGCGGCGATGATTCTCTTGTGTATGGGTTTAGGGATTATTATTACACGGATGATTGTCAAGCCGATTCGAATGATCCAAGCTCAGATGGCGGATGCTGAGAAAGGCGATTTCACAGGACATATTGAGTATCAAGCGAAAGATGAACTCGGTCAGCTTACAAGTTCTTATAATCGAATGATGGAACAACTGAGAGCGCTATTTGGCGATATCATGGAGACCGCTCATTTGGTGGCGGCATACTCGGCCGAACTAACGGCAAGCGCTGAACAGACGAGCGTAGCAAGTGAAAGCATTGCCAATACGGTTCAGGAAGTAGCCAGCGGTGCAAATCAGCAAGTGAAATCGGTCAATGAAGCTACCGGAACCTTGAAGCACATGGGTGCCGGTGTGCAGCAGATCGCCGCCAACGCGCAGATTGTCTCCGATACGTCGATGGAAGCTTCCGAGAAGTCGGTGAGAGGCAGCGAAGCCATCACGATGGTTGGGCTGCAGATGAGTTCGATACAAGGCGCCATCAGCGAGTTGGGGCAGGTGATCGACGGACTTGGCCAACGCTCCGGACAAATCGGGGAGATTGTGGATACGATCACCAGCATCGCTGCACAAACGAATTTATTAGCCTTGAATGCAGCGATTGAAGCAGCCAGGGCAGGCGAAAGCGGCAGAGGATTTGCAGTGGTCGCTGCCGAGGTTCGTAAGCTCGCAGAGGAATCCTCAACGTCAGCAAGCAAGATTGCCACGATTATCAACTCGATTCAGACCGACACGAATCAGGCTGTGCAGTCTATGAAGTCGGCAACGAATGAAGTGCGCAGCGGGATTGAACGAGCTGGTGCAGCCGGAGTCTCGTTTGGTCAGATTCAACAAGCTGTCGATAACGTTGCTGAGCAGATTGAACAAGTTTCCTCTGCAATTCAACAGATGGCTGCGGGAACGGAACAGATGATCCACACGATTGAGGTGATCCAGGGCGCAGCGCAAACTTCAGCTGCAGGCACGGAGAACATTACGGCCGCTACGGAAGAACAACTGGCCTCGATGGAAGAAATCTCCTCGTCTTCGGCTTCCTTATCGCATATGGCGGAAGAGCTTCAGACGAAGATCAGCCGATTCAGGATCTAACTCGATCCTAAAAAGAAACCTCCACCTGGAGGTTTCTTTTCGTCGAGCAATTAGTTGATTACGGTTTGTCCATTGTTGTTAATATGGACATCAACAGTGACTTGGTTCAGCGTTGAGGCAATAAGCGGTATTTCATTCCAATTTTTATATCTCTTTTTAAATAACTCATTTTTAAAGCTATAGATATCGGCTCCAAGTTTGAGTCCATTCGTGTAAGTTGTTCTTATTTCTTTGGCAATCTGACTCTCCACTTCTTCTTCAATTTCTTGATCGGTGCTCCCCTGCTCTAAGAGTTCCACAATATTTCCTGTTACTTTTACTTCAATGTTAAAAGAAATCTCTCCTCCACGGCTCATGATCTTGATCTGGGGCTTAGGTTTTTCTAGCGAGACGATTGCAGATTTGACTTCTAACGGTGTCCTTTCCGTGCTGTTCTCCATCCATCTTAAACCGATGAGTTGGCTTTCCGGCATCCAGCCGTAGACGGTTTTCTGTTGAATGATCGCTCCCCCATTTATTTTCAGTTTCGGGTCATCTTTTTTTTCGCTTTGCCAGGCCGTCTTATTTATTATTAAACTGGGAATGACGGTTGTTTTCCCGGGCTCGTTAAGGCTTTGTTGATATTCGTAAGCAACTAACGGATGGATAAACGACTTTTGCCGATAATTTTCTTGAGGTTCGTTCAGAATGTTCGTATTTGGAGACATCATAAAGAACGATTGTATTTTATAAATGTCCTCAATAGATCCCTTTGTTACATAAATCCAGGGGGTGTACCGCAGTTCCTTGTACCGTTTCAACGTGTCGAAATATTCACTTCCACCAGCCTGAAGCGCTTCTTCTGTAAAAAGGTAGCTGCGTACATGACTCCAGAAGATCCTTCTCTGGGACGTATCGTACAAATTATTGATGGCTAATGCGACCGTTTTACCGCTGCCCTTGCCAACATATAGCTTAGGCGTGTCCGGACCGCCGCCACCAGCGGATTCGCTTTTGGCGATATTTTTGAAAGACAGCATTTGGACATAGACCTCATAACGATTGTCTTTATAATCAACGCCTATTGCCGAAGGGTAGAGCATGCTCTCAATCGGCTTATAATCCCAGCACCCCGGTAGGAGAACTGCACTCAAAAACAGTATGATGACATGAATAACCTTTCTAAGTCTCATCCCGTTACCCTTCTTGTCCTGTATTGTCATTCGGTTGCAACATGCTTGGTCTTACTTTTTTGGACTTGAACGGTCTGTTGATGATGGCCAGGATCGACGACTTCACGTTGAGCTCGCCGATGGGTGCCCAGTAGGATATGCCGAAGGAAGTCAACGTGGATGTGTAAGCTACAACAGAGAAGAGGCCGATGAAGAATCCATATATGCCGAGCAGCGATGACAGCAATAGAATGTAAATGCGAATAATGGTGACGGTGCCTGTTAAGGACTGATTGACGAGTGAGAAGGAGGCCACGGCGGTTATCGCGGTGACCATGAGCATAGCTGGCGAAGATAAGCCTGAGCTGATGGCAGCATCGCCAATAATGAGTCCCCCTACAACGGTTACTGTCTGGCTAACGGCCTTGGGTAAACGAATGCTCGCTTCCCGGAACAACTCGAACAACCCCAGGATGAAGACAACCTCAAGCGGAGCGGGATACGGGATTCCGGCACGTGACTCGGCGATGGACGCGAGTAGAGGAAAAGGAAGTTGATCGATATTGTAGCTCGTCAAAGCGATGTAGAAACCAGGCAAAAGCATCGAGATGAGCAACCCGAACAAACGAAGCAGCCTTTGGAAAATGGTGTAGTAGTAGGGGGTATGCACATCTTCAACCGATTTTAACTGCTCGGATATGCTGCTCGGTCCGATGGTCGCTATCGGAAATCCATCGGCCAGAATGACGAATCTGCCGCGCAGAAGGGCTTCTACCGTGTAGTCCGGCCTGCCGATGTAATCCACGAGCGGAAAAATCGAATCGCTGGAATCGCTAAAGTATTCCTCCAATTGCGCGCTGCCGACAACAGCATCTACATCGATCTGCTTGATCCGGTGCCTGGCTTCGGCTACAAAAGCGGGGTTGATAATATCTTTGACATAGAGTAGAGCGAGATTCGCATGGCTGCGCTTGCCAACGAGAAAGTGTTCGTATTGCAGCGAAGCGGTTCGCAATCGTTTCCGGACGAGGGCTACATTCGTGGCCAATTCTTCGGTAAAGCCATCGCGAGGGCCTCGAATCGAGACCTCATTGGCGGACTCTTCCGGCTGCCTTTGGGGCAGCTTGGAGATATGTGCTTCGTAGACTTGCTGATCGCCTCGATAATAAATAATGGCATTTCCCGAAAAAATACTCTGCTCGATTTGAAAGAGACTCTGATTTTCATCGATCCGTTTCAGCTCGTCACCAGCAATCATCTCTCCAAAACGAGGCACGATATGTTCATTTAATTGCTTCGTATCGGCCATCCCTTCACAGTACATGAATACGGAGCCATTGTGATTCTCAAACTTGACATCGTAGCAAGTCGAGAAGAGCGCTCTGTAATCCTCTTCCGTAGCGTCCTTGATGAGCTTCATAGCGTACCTCTTTTCTTATCTGGGTCAAGATCGTCCAACATACCAGTGAAAAAGTTGAAAACGGATAGAAATAACGTCCTGTCAGCTTGACGATCTTGGAATCACTTAGGTGGATGAACACAGTTGCGATAAGTATGGCGGCAATGATAATAATAAGTGTCTTTTTATGTGCGCTTTTGGATGCGAGCAAATCGCTAAATAGAATTAAACTCAAAGCTGTCATAACGATGGTGGAGCATAAATCTTGGAATAGTAAACAAAAAATCGAGATGTTCCACGTAGCCGCTAATTCGAGAAAGCCGCCATTTGATAAGACGTAGTAAGGACCCTACAACGGAAAGATATCATATATAGGCCTGTATGGGCGTGATTTTATTATTGGAAAAGGAAGACAACGAATTCACCTCTGCCCCTATTTATTGACTTTTTTCACAAATTTCAACCCTTGGTAGCAAGTCTGTCTATGATTATAGCGGGCTTGATATTTTTACTTGCTGTCATTGAGCCCAAGAAATACTTGTTAAATTAAAGTTTCAAAAAATTATTTTTATGAAACAGCGGGCTTGCTTCGTTTTAATAATCATCGCTTAGAATTTATTAATTGAAAGCTTATTTGAATTTAGTTTTGGACATGTGGAGAGGAGAGTGTCAGATGCCGGTAGAGATGCTTTATCAGGGCACTTTTAATAACACATCTGATTTGACTTCTGTGAGAGCAACGATGAGCGCTATTGTATCTGAGATTTTTGAAGAGAGAGGAGGTCTCATTGATATTGCCATAAATGAGGCGATTCAGAACGCCGTGCAATATGGGGAATACGGCACAGAGGTCAATGTGAAAGCAGCTATTGTGAATAATTATCGGTTTGTTGTGCGCGTTGGCAATAGGGGACCAGGCTTCGACGTAAAGAATTACCTACAGCGAGCTAAACAGCAAAGCTGGGATGAGGAGGAACTGGAGGAGTCAGGTAGAGGCATTATGATCATGCATAGTGTGTTTGACTCCGTCGTGTATAACAAACAAGGCACTGAGATCTTATTGATGAAGGAGATTTCAGACGCGGTCTATTCATCAAGCCAAATGGTACAGTTGGTTCATATGCTAGAGGACGCATCTAGTAAGCTGTCATGATAAGGAGCGGTTATGAAACTTTCAGTCAGAGTAAAGCTGTACGCGGGATTCGGATTATTAATACTCATTTTATGTTTGTCTGTCGTGACCGGGATTTACCGGATGAAAGTTATGGAAGATAAACAGCAGGCCATAGTGGATATATGGATGCCTGGTGTCGAGCAAGTGAAGAACATCCAGTATTTGACCGAGCACTTGCGCAAGCTGGATTTTAAATATTTGGTTGAGGATGATCCACAGGCGAGTCAAGCGATCATGGCCGATATCAACCAGACTTCCAAGCAATTGGAACAAGAACTGGCTGACTATGAGAAGACGCTGGCGACGGATGAGATTCGCAGTAACTTCAGCGCCTTTCAGAAACCGCTGCAAGATTTTACCCAAGCCCGTCAAACGTTTCTGAAGCTAGCGGACAATTTTGATTTTCGTACAGGTGCAGGGCCTTATGCAGATTCCGTTGCAGCGACGATCCATGAAGTTGACAATGCCGTTCAGAAGATGCAAGATTCCTTGCAGAAACTAATCATTTCTGAAGAAGCAGGAGCCCATAACGCGGTTGCAGAGAGCCACGCCTTTTATGTGCAAGCTTCGCGAACATCCATGATAACTGCCATTGTGTTTGTACTCATCGGTAGTTTGTATGCCTTCTTCCTCGTTCGCGGCATCAGTAACCCGCTGTTAGCTCTTACCAGAAATGTGAAGAGAGTGGCGCAAGGGGATCTGCTCGTTGAGCCTGTGGACGTGAAAAGCAAAGACGAAGTTGGAGAACTGGTAGCTTCTTTCCAGATAATGGTCGAGCAATTGCGCGGCATGGTCACCGCCATTCGTAAATCTGCGATCGAATTGTCAGCGAGTTCGAATGAGACCGCAGCATCGACGGAAGAAACGGTGACCTCCTTGGACTATGTTTCAAGCGAAATGCAAGACGTTGCCCAAGATTCACAGAACGGCAATGAAGTCATGATGGAATCTTCCCAGGTCATTCTCGAGATGTCCTCCTTAATTCAAATTGCCAGATCCAAAGCGCTGTCTGCATCCGATAATTCGAAATCCACATTAAATGTTGCCGCCGAAGGCCGGGAACGCGTTTCTCAGGCGATCACCAGTATGAGAAACATCCAAGACACCACCTCGGATGTGAAGGCAGGGATGACCACGCTGAGTCAGTATTCCAAAGAAATCAGTCATATTACAGATTCCATCACGACACTGTCTAACCAAACGAATTTGTTGGCCTTGAACGCAGCGATTGAGGCGGCAAGAGCCGGTGAGCAAGGACGCGGGTTTGCCGTCGTTGCTAACGAAGTCAGACACTTGGCTGAGCAATCGGCCAATGAAGCCGCGGTTGTTAGAGAGTTGGTGGAGAAAATTTTGATCAGCATCGCCGAAGTGGTAACTGCAGCAGAACAGAGCCGTATTGAAGTCGAGAAAGGCGTCACCACGGTCAATCAATCGGACGAAGCGTTTGGCAATATTCTTGAGGCCATCGACCAATCCGTGAAGGATATCAATGGAATTGCCGTCATTACGGAAGATGAAGTTGCGAATTCCGAAAAAATTATTTCGATTATCGATTATTTCGGCAAATCCATTGAAACGATGGCTGCGAAAGCGCAGCATGTCGCAGCGACAACAGAAGAAGTGTTGGCTGCCATGCAGACGATCTCAGCTTCGAATGAAGAGATTCACGCTGTCTCTCTAGCGTTAGAATCTCAAGTAGCCAACTTCAAAGTATAGTCAAGAAAGGTGCTGGATGTAATGCAAGTACGCATGCAAGATCATATCGTGAGAGTGGATATGCCAGAAAAGGTTTACGTGGAAGAGGCGACCATGCTGCGCGAGGAAGTATCGAAATGGCTATCCGGTGACATTCATAAAGTCGAGATTAATTTTCAGAACACCGGTTTTATTGATAGCTCGGGTCTGGGTGTTATCGTGACCATCCACAAACGGGTTATGTCAAAAAATGGGACACTGGTCATTAAAAATTTGCAGGGCAGTGTGAAGGAACTCTTCAAAATGACTCGCCTTAATCGTGTTTTAACCATTGAAGAGTAGTGATGGGAATAACCGCGGCATTACTGATTGTAAATATCTTATGCATGATCGGTTTCCTCATGGCTTTGTGGAAACTGCGAGGTTTAGATAGGTCTTTTTGGTTCATTACGTTCATTGGAGTTGCCCTCTGTTTGTTGCTGCAAGTCATTTGGGCAGTTCAGGATAACCGAAGTGAGGCTGACAATTTTGCACTGACGACAGGCAGCGACTGTTATTTAGGAGCCAAGGTCTTTTATTTGTTTGCACTCATAATCCGCCTGTATGATTACGAAAAAAAATGGTCGCGAGTTGGCTTTATCCTACTGGATATTGCGATCTTCGCGGAGATTTCGATTTTTGCTTTGTGGTATTGGGTGTTCCATTCTTCACTTGAACAGATGGACGTTTGGATCAGACAGGGATACTGGCGTGCGTTTACGAATCTCAGCAGCGATTTGTTTATCCTCTTTGCGGCCGTGATGGTAGTTGGTTTACGCAAAAAGTTGAAATCGTCCAAGCCTTCCGTGCTTTTTGTAGGTTCTGCATGCTTTTTGCTCATAGGTGACTCTCTTCAATTTCATCACCTGAGTACAGGTCACGTGGACGTATATGATCATTCGGCTATCCTATTATGGATTGTTGCGATACTACTACTCTGTATGGCAGCCATCCTGGAAACGATTTCTCCAAAACGACCCTGCCCTAAAGCCAGAAAAGACTGGAGTAGACGGAGTGACCATGTGCTGGTCATGATCCTCCAATATGCATTCATTTTAGTGCAGCTCTATGTGAGCTTCAAGTTATCGCAATCGTCGTCAATTTCCAGCATCTGCTCCATTCTTGCTACTCTTCTTCTCATTGTCAGGCAGTTCATCGTCTACATGGAGAATAGGAAGCTCGCTCGTGTGCTTCATAAAAGCCGCGAGAAGTACCGTGAAGTGGTGGATACGATATCAGAGGTCATTTTCCACATCGACATGGCAGGGATGATTCAATTTATTAATCATGCCTGGGAGGAATGCACGGGATATACGATCAGAGCGAGCATTGGGAGTTCTTTTCTCCATTATGTGCATGAGGACGATCACGCGGCTATCCGTCAAGTCCTTCAACATTTGCAAGAGACAACAGAGAATCACCGCGAAGTCGAATTTCGTTTCTACACGATTCAGAGCGAACTTCGTTGGGGCAGGCTTGTTTTACGTAAGAAACTCGATGAGTTGGGCACGATCGAAGGTTATTCGGGTACTTTTCACGATACAACCGTTCAAAGAAAAGTGGAGTTTCAAATGTCACGTGATCTCGAGATGGCCCGCAGGGTGCAACAGAGCGTATTATCGCTCCCGTATGCCGACAGCCAACTGTCCATCCATGGGTATTATAAGCCGTCTTCCATGCTGTCCGGTGATATGTACTGCTGGTTTCGGATTGATGAGCACCGATATGGGATCATGCTGCTGGATGTGATGGGACATGGCGTATCTTCGTCCTTGATCAGCATGTCACTTCGATCCTTGCTGAAAGATTTGATTCTCAGGGAAAAGAATGCGGAAGACATGATGCACGAGCTGAATCGGCATATGATTGAGCTTTTTCAGCATCAAGAGGATGAACTGCTGAATCATTACTTCACCTGTATCTATGTGTTGATTGATTCGGAGAAGAAGACGGTGGAATATATTAATGCAGGTCATAATGCCGGCATTTGGCTGGACACAAGCGACTATCGCCTGCTTGACTCTACGGCAATTCCCGTTGGTCTTTATCCGGACATGAGATTTGAGAAACAAACTTTCACCTACACAGCCCCTGCCGTGCTCGTTATGTATACCGACGGATTCCTGGATGTGATTGCTCCCGATCCGACAGAGGCGGAAGAGAAGCTGCATGCTTATTTGCAAAATAAGGAGAACCTTAATCATCTGGACAGCTTAAAACAGAAAGTAGCTGATATGCTTGATTCCTGTTCAGATAATATGGATGACATGACGGTTATTGCCGTAGAGTTTAAGTGAATTCGCGACCTTCATACGGGTTGAAAGCCCTCCTTTCCATAGAGAAATAACATCTATGTAAGGAGGGCTATGTTTTTTCATAAGTCAACGGTATACGGACACTTAATTATTAACTAGCCATTAAATAAAATTATATCTGTGTAACATCTGTTTAGATTCGATTTAATACGTTTGTTTTACAATGAAATCAATCAATCTATACAGGCAATGACTGGAGCTGTACACATGAACATCATGGGATTAATCGAAAAGGGACAACTCTATGCCAAGTTATTCGACAAGGCTCAGGAAGCTATTCTCATTACGGATCATCAAGCCAGAATCATCTGTGTGAATGGAAACTTCACAACGATTACTGGATACTCGGAGGCCGAAGCCGTTGGCATGAACCCGTCATTTATAAATTCAGAAGTGCAGAATCGTGATTTATATAAACAAATGTGGGGAACGATTGAAAGAGACGGATCCTGGCAAGGGGAAATTTGGAATAAGAAGAAAAGCGGCGAAAGTTTTCCAGTATGGTTATCCATCAACGCCGTATTCGATGAGCAGAATCAAGTGACCAATTATATTGGCATCTTCTCTGAAGATGCAGAAAGACGCCAAGCGCATTGGCGCAATCACCTCCATGCGCAAATCATTGCCACAGCCAGCGAAGGCATCATGATTACAGATGCGGCTCAGAAGATCATCTTCGTTAATCCGGCTTTTACACAAACGACTGGTTTTGAGGAAGATGAGGTCTTAGGGAAGACACCTGGCATCTTGCGTTCCGGGATTCAGAGCCCGGAATTTTATGTGCGAATGAGCAAAGCTCTGAAAGATAACGGTGCATGGAAGGGCGAAATATGGAATCGCCGAAAAGATGGCCAAATTTATGCCGAGAGACTGAATATCAATGCGGTCCGGGATGAGCATCAACGGATTGTGAATTATGTGGCCATTTTCTCGGATATAACCGAGAGTAAGCGTTCGGAGGAGTATTTGCTGACACTCGCTCACCATGATATGTTGACCGGCTTGCCGAACCGTGCACAGTTAAAAGACTACCTGAATCAGGCGATGATTCGGGCGCAAGAGAACAATTCGATCGTAGCTTTGTTTTTTCTTGATATCGATCGATTTAAGGTCATCAATGATTCTATGGGACATGTGATCGGAGACAAGCTTCTCAAACAAGTGGCGAATCGCCTGGTCCATCACAGCAAAGAAGACCAAATCGTAGCCCGATTAGGCGGGGATGAGTTTGTCATCGTTTCGGAGAATATGGAATCGGAATCGCAAGTCAATCAATTTGCTCAGAAACTTATCCAGTGCTTTGAGGCCCCTTTTTACGTGGATCATCACGAGTTATTCATTAGCCCAAGCATAGGGATTAGCATGTTTCCATTGCATGGCCAGGAATATGAAACGCTCATTAGTTCAGCTGATCTCGCCATGTATGAAGCGAAGAAGTCACAGAGAGGGCTGCAGTTGTTCAACCATGAGATCAATGAGAGCTTTCAGCGCAAGGTCGTCTTGGAGTATGAATTAAGAAAGGCGCTGGAGAAGAATCAGCTCTCCGTTTACTTTCAACCTCAGCTTAATATTCAAGACGGCGCTGTGCTGGGCATGGAAGCGCTCGTGAGGTGGAGGCACGAACAATTAGGGTTCATTTCTCCCGGAGAGTTTATTCCTATTGCTGAAGAGAATGGGCTCATTTGCCAAATCGGTGAGTGGGTACTTCGTGAAGTGAGCCATCACATCCGCATATGGAAGACCGAGGGATTGCAAGTTCCGAGCATTGCGATTAATATTTCGCCTAGAGAGTTTGTCAATGTTGGCTTCGTGAATACGATTCAAACGATTATTGAAGAAACAGCCATGGACGCGAGAAATTTCGTGTTTGAAATTACAGAGAGTATCGGCATCGATCAGTTAGACGGAGTTATTAAGAAGCTGAACGAATTGAAGAATATTGGCATTCAAGTCGCGATTGATGATTTTGGCAAAGGCTATTCGTCCCTTAATTATTTGAAGCATCTTCCGATTGATATTTTGAAAATTGATAAATCGTTTATCGATGGTATTAACGATGATGTGAATGATTATGTGATCGCGAGAGCGATGGTGCAAGTCGCACACGGGATGGGGATGAAAGTTATCGCTGAAGGTGTGGAGCACGCGAATCAAATCGAAAAGTTGAAACAATTAGATTGCGATATTATGCAAGGCTTCTTAATTAGCAAACCGCTGCCGGCTGACTTAGCGGCAAGTTTCTTGAGAAATAGTGATCGTATGCTCCATTGGAGTCATTAAGTAACATGAACCGCATACAACCATGAGGTCGCCGCGTGAATAGCCGGCGGCTTCTTCGTGCCGATAGGAAGGTTCGGGCAGCAAGCATCGACCGGTGTGGTCAATTGGAGCATAATAATATTGACCACTTTGGTCATTAAGCCTGCATCATAGGGAAATCGGCCAATAAATGAAAAGCCTCCTATCATGGACCTAACACGAATAGGTTCCTGATTTCGGAGGCTTTTCATTTAACGCCAGGCAGCGACAACCTTGTTCTTGCCTGTTCGTTTGGCCGTAATTTCTGCTTGATCGGCTTGCTCGATGAGCTGTTCAATCGTGTCGGGGCGGCAGAGCTGCAAGGAGGATACGCCAACACTGACCGTAACCTGATAGGCGCGTCCATACGCGAACTCCCGCTCAATTTGGCTGCGCAGATGATTGGCGATTTTCAGCGCTTCTTTGCCATCGGTCTTGGGCAGGATGACGATCAATTCTTCACCGCCATATCGGCCGGCGATGTCGCTCTTTCGCAGACTAAAGCGGAAGATATCAGCGATTTCCCGCAAGACGCGGTCGCCCTCCGCATGGCCGAATTCGTTCACTTTACGGAAATTATCGATATCGATCATGATTAACGATAAGTCCAAATCGTAGCGGCTCGAGAGCGCGAACTCTTCCCGCAGCTTCTCCATGAAATGCCCCCGCAAGAAGAAGCCGGTCAAGTTATCGATCACCATCTCCCGATGCAGCAGAACATTGCTGATATGGGGCTTGATAAACGCGAGAAAGTGCTCCATATGCTGCAGCTTCGTTTTGGAAATCCCTTCGACCAGCGCTTGCAGCGTAATCGTTTGATCGCCGCGCTGAAACAGCGTAAAGGTAAGATAGGTGCTTTCTTCGCTTCGGTGCTGATAGGCGATTAATTCGTCATGATCCCGCAACCCGGAAGCCGTGACAAAAAACTTATGTTTATAATGCAACAAATCATACGTAACGGTGAGCTGAATGACGGGAAAATAGTCAAAGAGCGCTTTGGTCAATCTTTGAATCGTCGTCGTCATATCGAGCGTGTCGGTGATCTGTTCGCTTAATTCGATAATGATTTGCAAATCCAGCGATAATAACAACCACTGCTCACGATCGGTGATCAGTTGCTGCACGAATTCATGCTGCACAATAGCGGGATCAGCGAATCGATTCGCCGGCTGAATAACCTCGTCGATGGCAGCAGCCAATTCATGCTGCCACGATTCCTTTTCAATAATGTGATAGCCGTTTAACGCCCGTCGCAAAAAAAGCATCGCATGCTGGATATCCGCGTCCTGTATCGACTTCTCCGCATATAAGCGGTAATAGTCCGGCCAAAAGACGTCAAAGGCGCAACGTTTGAGATAGGACTCAAATCTCCCGAACCATTCTTCAACATTTTCCGCTTGCAGCTTGAGCATAATTGTCAGCAATTCGCGGTAAGCCCATCCCGCATAGATCCCGGAATTATTTCTGGATAGAAAACGTTGAAAAAGCCGGCAAGCCTTCGCGTCATTCCCTTCGCTGGCATGGAAGAGGGCTTCCAGGAAGATGGCGCTGGCGCTATCTTTGTCCATACCACCAACGAACTTGACCGGTTTCTTTTGCCGGAAATCAGCGTAGCCGTGATACACAGTCCATTGCGTTAAGCTGGCCTCGGACATTTGCTGGGCGAACAGATGGATCTGCAGTTGTTGAAACAAGTCCCATTGCTCCCACTCAATCGCATGCAAGAGCTGATAAATCAAATATTCGTCCGCAAGATCTTTGCGCCGAATCGCATCAACTTCCAATACACGCTCCTTATGGTACCGATAGCTGGCCAAATCGCCTTGATACAACGAAAATTCCATCGCATTCAAATGGCCCACTTGCTCTTTGATCGTATAGCCGGAGCGTTTGGCGCCTTCGATCCCGCGATAGACATAGGTGCTGATCAATTTATTATTGCTTTGATAAGAATACATGTCGTAAAGCCGCAGCATCAAATCCGTATGCGAGGAGGTTTCCAGGAGTGACTCCAGCTTCGCTGCAACCGCTAACGCCCACTCTTCGGTCTCGGGAAAGTGGATCAGCATGTTGATGACATAATAGTTGGTCAGCTCTGCGAAATGGCGTAGCGTAATCGTGTTTCGCAGCGGATAAACGAGATCCGAATAGAAGGTGTGGAGCCGCTGCATCTCTTCATCTTGTAAGGGGAAGCAGAGATTGCTCGTATTCAGCAAGAAAGCCGCGCGCACCCGTTCCTCAAATGGATACTGGTCATTATATAACAATGGAAAAAGCTCATCACGCAATTGGTAAACATCCAATTTGTTTTGAATCAACTGAATATACATCCAGCTGAAGCGATCGGTGGTGCGCCCTGTTTGCTCGTATACGGATAGGGCCAATTGCTCGGATAGAGTAAATTGATTCAACAGTTGATAAATCCGGCTCAGCAGCCTGTCCAAGAAAACCAGATACGGACGTTCCAGCCTGCTATGTAAGCTTTTGACTTGCTCGAGTAAAGATAATTTTTGTTTATACGAAAGACGTGAGCGAACTTGCCGGTAAAATTTTAACAACAAATAGTATTCGACTTGTAACTCATCCGCTTGTTTAGCCAGGTTAATGAGCTGAGGTAGCGAAGCTGGCCGGTATTGATGCTGATAACGCAAAGCAAGCCGGTAATAGTGCTTGAGTTCATCTTGCGCAAGCGATTGTAAAATGAATTCTGTTATTTCCCTGGAAATATAGAGGTTATCATAATGACTGACCTGGATGAGTCCAAGCTGGCAGAGCTCGTACATGTGCGAATAAATCACGCCAAGATCGAACTGATTCGCTGAAAATAAAGAACGGGCAGCAACCGGCATCGGCAAACAGGATAAAATGCGCAGCACATGCAATTGCTCGTCATCTAACAGGGCGATTCGTTGAGAGAATAAATGAGAAGCATTCAGACTTGCGGTATCGAGCTTAAATCGGGCTGTTTGCTGCCACCCTGCGCTTGTAAGCTGGATGCATCCTTCTTGAATCAACTGCTCGATCAGGATACGGCAATGGCTGACTTTGGTGTGCTGCCGATCGAACCAGTCTTTCAAATCCGCGATCAGAGCGGCGTCTGCGCGCCCGAACTGTGCATAGAGCAGCTTCTCATAAATGGCCTGATCGGAATGCCGAATCTCAATCAACCGGTACGAATTCTCTTTAAATAGAGCAGGCACGCGGCTGCCGCTGAGAATCACATGCAATCCCGGAAGCTGGCGTCCGTGTTCTTTCCAATAATTTTGGAAAATGAGATGGGAATCCTCATCGAAATGCTCACAGTTTTCAAATGTATAGTAGAAATTTTGCACAGGAAACATTGGAATAATATGGGCAAAAAATTGATTCAGCCAATCAGTCAGCGCATAAAGGACATCGACGCCTTCATCGTGTTTCTTGAGCAGCTGATCAAACTTGCGTGCCAGATTGCGCAGCAAAGTGACGGATTCCGGCAATACATCGTAAGCGATGTTAAGGGTTCGGGATACGACCTCACGCAAGGTGGAATATGGGAGGTTTTGACAAATGATTTTGAAGAAATATCCCTTTTCTAATATTTCATTAATATAATGGGTGTAAACATCATTGCGTATGGCTTCATCTTCACAGATCAGCGCTAATAACCGTTCCTCGTTGGAATGGAAAAATAGGCAGAGGCTCTCATGCTGCTCTTGGGTGAGGGGCGGTGCGGCAGGATGCAGCCAATCCGCTGTCGTGTATGTGAGTTGGTTTTGCTGCGGAGCCAAATTCAGGCAGAGCCGCAGGCCATCCGCAATCTCTTCCGCAAAAAGAATCGTCTCGGGTTGCTCAGCAAGCTGCGAGCTTAAAGGCTGCAAGCATGCAGGCAAGGGATCGAACATCGTTTGGATTAGCACAAGCAAGGCTTCAAAGTCTGCAATACGTGATAGGCGGAACCGTCGTGCATAGCGTGGGATGGCGTCGAACGGATAGACTTCCACCAGATGGTTGACAAATTCAATGGCAGACGGGAAAGGTTGAATATCTATTGCAATTTCCAATGTTCGAGGATTGAAATAGATCATATCCGGCCAAATCAATCCCATAAAAAATTGCTGCTTATGCAAGTGAGCGAGCGCATCAGTAAGTGAGATGAGCAGATTTATTCGGTCAGGGTGGCTAAGGTTCGCTTCCTTGATTCTCGAGAACGGCAAATACGCCTCTGGCAATGGAGGCAACTCGACATAAAGATCATCGCCGATAAATTGCCAACCCACGGGTTGGCGGAAGCAGCGCCTGTCGGCGACCCGGCTCCAAGCGTGTAAACGGCTCTCAATTTGTTTAAACGCAAAGATTTCCCATAATTTATGATGGAACTTAAGTTCTGCATAACCAGGCTTAAGTGTATAGGTGAAATGTCGAATTTGGGGCTTGGCTGTCAGGTTTGAATGAGTCATCATCATGTCCCCTCCTTCGGGTGCTTAGGACTAATGTCACGATTGTACCAAATTTGTAGTGTAATTGGGAGCATATTTTGGATATTCGTCGCTTTGACTTTTAGCCTGTGAGCAATCCGGCAAACGGCCGGCTCTCGTCGTTTCCCCCTTATCTGACAATGAGAAGGTAATCTTAGCTCTGTTGTGTCCGGTAACCTCTAAGAGGAAGCGTTGATTTTCATCGCATGGAATGATAAAAAGCTGAAGCCGGATAAACGGCCTCAGCTTTCTTCTTTATGCGTCTACGGCTTGTGCCTGGCTCATCTCCGCACACATGAGGATAAAAGCGCCTGCTCCGTGCAGATCATTCTCGCTGGTCGGACGGGCGATATAGTGGGCATAGTCGCCGATCCCTGTGCCGATGCAGATTTGCCCGATAATCACGTGGTCATTCTCATCGAACTTCAGGGTATCGATGACACCTTGATACCCTTTCCAGGCATTTCGTAAATATGTGGCGTCTAAATAGCCCAGCCGCACGGCTTTAGCGATCGCATGTACGTATAAAGACGTGCAGGAGTTTTCGAGCCAATTATCCGGCCGATCACCCTTATCAACGACTTGATACCAGAGGCCGGTCGCTTCATCCTGATACTTGGTCAAAGCGATAAGCAGGTCCTGCAGGATGGCTGTCAGTGCCGGTATATCCTTATGATCCTCAGGATAATGTTCGAACATTTCCAGCAAGGCAACAGGATACCAGCCGATTGCGCGTCCCCAGAACTCCGGAGCCAACCCTGTCACGGGGTCCGCCCAAGGCGCTGCTTTCGTTTCATCCCAACCGTGATACAGCAAGCCGGTAACGGGGTCTTTAGTATGCTCTTCCATCATGTCCAAATATTCGCTATCTCCGAAGGTCCTCGCGAATTGGGCGGCAATCGGTCCTGCCATGTATAAACCGTCCAGCCACATTTGATTCTGGCAATATCCTTTGTGCCAGAACCCGCCGGACGGATTGGTCGGCCACGTCTTCAGCAGGGGGACAAGGGTGTGCAGTGCTTGTCGATACCGTTCATCGCCGGTTTGCTCATAGAGAGTGAAGAGCAGCACGCCTGGCTGGATATCGTCCAGTTCATCGGCGTTGAATTTCTTAATCCTGCCATCCGCGAGAATTTGGCTATCTACCCATCTTTTCATATACGTATAAAATTTATCTTTCCCGGTCAGCCGCCACGTCTTCTCCATGCCCGATAGAAACACGCCTTGATGATAGTGAAATCGGTCCGGCGGCAGCACTTCCGGCTCAAATTTGTTCATTAACGCTTCGCAGGCTTTCTCCGCCCATTGAATAGGGGTTAATTGAATAGCGCTTAAACTCATTGCGTTCATTCCTCCTTCTCATCTAAGCTAATCTTAGCAGAGGAATATGCACATTTTTTGCGGGAATACCCGAATTCATCTTATATCTTGCAGGAAATTGGCTGGAGCGTATAATAGAGGACAAGCTGTAATGGAGGTGGGGCGGCAGATGGAAGAGTTTCTATATGAAAACCGCGAGGGGACTTTCCTGGTCTCGCATCGGAAGGCGTTGAGTCACCATATGCCGACCAGCCATTTTCATAGTACATTCGAAATCTTCTATTTGATGTCCGGCAAACGGGAATTTTTCATCAAGGACAGGACGGTGGTGATCCACGAGGGCGACGTGATCATTATACCGCCGAACATCCTGCATCGCACAACGAATACGGAAATGCCCGCGCATGAACGGCTTATCGTGAATATCCACGAGAGTTCTATGGCCTTGGCGGATGGTTCTGGCACGGATATTTTTAAGCCGCTGTTCGAACAGGAATATATCATTGTCCGCTGTGCACTGCAGGAGCGGCTTGCGATCGAAGCGCTTGCGCACAGGATCGTGCAGGAGATGCAGGAGAAGAAGCCCGGCTTTGAGATGTACGCCCAGACCTTGGTGCTGCAGATGCTGGTGATTTGCTGCCGGCATATCCAAGTGAGCGTGATCGAGCCTTTGGTCTCGCCAAGCGCAATGCATGAGCGCATCTCGGAGGTGGTGCGTTATATTAACAGCCATTATATGCAGGAGCTGTCGCTGCACCTGCTGGCGGAGCGGTTTTATGTCAGCCCTTATTATTTAAGCCGCTTTTTTAGAGAGGCGACAGGCTTCACGTTCGTGGAGTATGTGAACAGTGTCAGGATTAAGGAAGCCAAGCACCTGCTGGAGCGGTCTGCGATGAAAGTGAATCTGATTGCCAAGAAGGTCGGCTTTGGCAGTGTGACGCATTTTGGCAGGGTGTTCAAAATCGTTACAGGCCATGCACCGTTATATTACCGGAAAGGCAAGTAGGAGCAAGGTGTTCGACTGAAGCGGAAGGTGTAATGTCGAGGAGCTAATGTTATTCGCTAAAAGAGAATCGTCACTTCATATAATAGGGAATTGTTGGTTGATTTAACTATTGTGATTAGTTATAATGGGAGCAATCTCTGACAACGAAAGGGTAACGCACATGGCTCCAAGAAACAGTATTAACTTACAGGCAATTTTGCAGGCAGCTACGGAGATTGTGGATGCCAGCGGCATGGAAGCTTTAACGTTAACTTCACTTGCGCAGAAGCTGGATATCCGCTCTCCATCCCTATACAACCATTTCAATGGATTAAGCGGCATACGGAAACTACTCTCCGTCTATGGGTTAGAGCAGCTTCAGCATGCGCTTACCCGCTCAGCGATCGGCCGCGCCGGCGATCAAGCGATCCGCGAGATGGCCAAGGCTTACGTGACCTTCGCGCGCAAGCACCCCGGTCTCTACGAAGTGACGCTCCTTGCGCATGGACCGCAGGATGAGGAAGTGTCCAAGGTCGGCCAAGAAATCGTGGACCTCGTCACACAAGTGTTGAAAGCGTACCGTCTCGTGGAGGAAGACGCGATTCATATGGCCAGAGCCTTCCGCAGCATTCTGCATGGCTTCGCCTCACTGGAGCAAAAAGGCGGTTTCGGCCTGCCCGTCGATCTTGACGTCAGTCTGGAGAAGATCATCGACACGTTTCTGGCCGGCTTGCATGCCCGCTTTCCGGACATAGCAAGATCTTAAGTTTCCTAAGCAAGCATGGCGCAAATCCGCAGCCTCCGAATTACAGGAGAGAGGCGGGATTTGTTGGTTCCATGTTTTTCTTTTTTTGCAGTAGCATTTTGTACCAGGAAGACTGATAATAATCAAAAGGGTGTAGAAAGGATGATACGTTTGGACGAGCTCGATCCTGCCCAATTGATCCATTCGGAAGCTGAGCTTCGTGCGCTTCTAGGTTCACCAAGTGAGTTGGTCACGCACAAGGTCATTCACCAGTTGGACCTTCACTGCCGGGATTTCATTGCTAAATCCCCATTTGTGATGCTGTCGACTGCCGATGCATCAGGCAAATGCGACGTTTCACCCCGGGGGGACTTCCCAGGCTTTGTGCAAGTGATGGATGTCACTCGGCTGGTTATTCCTGAACGGCCAGGCAACAAGCGATTGGATTCGCTTCGCAACATCTTCGCTAATCCGAATGTCGGCCTTATCTTTATCATTCCGGGACTTGGCGAAACGTTACGAATAAACGGACGCGCGTCGATTACGAAGGACGAACGATGGTTAAAGCAAATGGCCGTCGACGGGCGATCTCCGATTGTCGGTATCGTGGTCGAAGTGGAGGAAGCCTATTTGCATTGTGCCAAAGCTTTCCACAGATCCCGGTTGTGGCAATCGGACTCCTGTCAGCGCAAGGAAGTGTTGCCGTCTGCTGCACGTATTTTAGCGGAGCACGCCAGACACGCCGGAATGTCCGCGGAGCAAATTGCTGAGCGGCTGGAGGAAAGTTACATCAAACGCTTATATTAAAGATATAAAGAATGACAAGCATAAAGGAGAACCGACTGTGTATAAAATCGTATTTTTTGATATTGACGGAACATTGGTGAATGAGGAGAAGCAAGTTCCCGCGTCAACCGTAACAGCTGTACATCAACTTAAGCAGCTTGGCATTGAGCCGGTTATTGCGACCGGCAGGGCTCCATATTTTATTAAGCCGCTAGCCGAACAATTAGGAATTGATTCCTATGTGTGCCTGAATGGCGGATATGCCGTATATCGGGGAGAGCCGCTCTATAGAAGGATCATCGCCAAAAGCAGCATCGAAGCCCTGGTGAAGCTGGCATCTGAGCATAAGCACTCCCTCGTATTCGAAGGGGAACACCAGTTCTTTACTGACGCAGAGGATCACCCGTTCGTCAACAGCTCCGTTTCGTCGTTGAAGGTGGATCTGCCGGGGTATGACCCGGAGTTCTGGAAAACGAACGATATTTATCAAATATTCTTGCACTGCGAAGCACAGGATGAGCACTTATATGAAGAGCTGCAAACGGAGTTTAAGCTCATTCGCTGGCATGAGCATGCGATGGATGTGCTCCCGGCAGGCGGATCGAAGGCGCAGGGGATTGCTGCGCTGTTGGAACTTGTCGGCATCAAGCCGGAAGAAGCGGTCGCCTTCGGAGACGGGCTGAACGATATGGAGATGCTGAGCTTTGTCGGGATGGGGATTGCGATGGGCAATTCCCATAAAGATTTGCTGCCATATGCCGATTATGTGACGACGCATGTGGATGAAGACGGTGTCCGCAATGGGCTTATTGCGGCGGGGCTGCTGTAGAGTAGGGAAGAAGCGTCCCCAGCTGCTGCAACCATCTGCGAGCGCCTGGCGAGGATCGGTGCAGAGAACTGGCGGAAGTTGGAGTAGCCTTCAGCGGCTACAAAATCAACTTCGCGCGCGAGGTGAGGATCGGTGCAGAGAACTGGCGGAAGCTGGAGTAGCCTTCAGCGGCTACAAAATCATCTTCGCGCGCGTGGCGAGGATTGGTGCAGAGAACTGGCGGAAGTTGGAGTAGCCCTCAACGGCTACAAAATCGTCTTCGCGCGCGAGGTGAGGTTTGGTGCGGCAAATAGCGGAAGTTGGAGTAGCCTTCAGCGACTACAAAATCATCTTCGCGCGCGAGGTGAGGATTGGTGCGGCAAATAGCGGAAGCAGTCTTCCGCTATTGTGCAAGATTGGGCTTGCGCAGAGGGAATAACGGAAGCGAAGTTCCGTTAATGCGCCAGACTGAGCGCGAGGCGGGGCTTTGCATAGCAAATAGCGGAAGTAGGCTTCCGCTATTTTGCATGTTTAGGCCAGTGCAAGAGGGATAGCGGAAATGTTGTTCCGTTAATGTGCCCTCTTAGTGTGAAGCGGGGCTATTCACAGGAAAATGGAAGTCACGAATCCTTATTTTCCCATTTTTCCGACTGGCCTAGCGCCCCACTGCTGCAACCAACTGCGAGCGCGAGGCGAGGTTTGGTGCGGCAAATAGCGGAAGCAGTCTTCCGCTATTGTGCAAGATTGGGCTTGAGTAGATGGAATAACGGAAGCGAAGTTCCGTTAATGCGCCAGACTGAGCGCGAGGCGGGGCTTTGCATAGCAAATAGCGGAAGCAGTCTTCCGCTATTGTGCAAGATTGGGCTTGCGCAGAGGGAATAACGGAAGCGAAGTTCCGTTAATGCGCCAGACTGAGCGCGAGGCGGGGCTTTGCATAGCAAATAG
>Ga0209566_100166_pt1 | contig 71875 bp, 53 predicted proteins | sample Araplavi_mTSA_r2_2_FD_184287 | JGI IMG/M metagenome (GOLD analysis project Ga0209566, IMG submission 184287) | Arabidopsis root microbial communities from North Carolina, USA - plate scrape CL_Cvi_mTSA_r2 (SPAdes) (version 2) | ecosystem: Host-associated > Plants > Roots > Endosphere | place... | reverse complement strand
CTTTCTGGCGCTCCGAGGCCGAATATCCGGCCGTCGTCGCCGCCTGCCAGGAGCTCGCGGACGAAGACCCGGCGCTTGCGCTTCAGTGGATGCAGGACGAGCGGGAGCTGCATCTGAAGGTGATGGGTCCGATCCAGACGGAGGTGCTGGCGAGCGTGCTGCAGAGCCGCTTCGGCCTGGAAGTCGCGTTCGGCCCGCCGTCGGTGATCTATAAGGAGACGCCCGCGAGCGCAGGCGAAGGGTACGTCGCGTATTTGGCGCCGAAGCCTTGTTGGGCGATCCTGCGGTTCCTCATCGAGCCGCTGCCCCGGGGGAGCGGGCTCGTCTATGAATCGCGGGTGCGTGGCGAGCAATTGGCGGACAGCTATCAGAACGAGGTCGCTCGTCGCGTGCCGGAGGCGCTGCGCCAAGGATTGGCGGGCTGGGAGGTCACCGACCTAAAGGTCACGCTGATCGAAGGCGAGCATCATGTGTGGCATACGCATCCGCTCGACTTCGTCATCGCGACGCCGATGGGCCTGATGGACGGCCTCGCGCGCACGGGCACCAGGCTGCTGGAGCCGTTGCTCCGGTTCAGGCTGTCGGTGCCCGAAGAATTCGCGGGTAAGCTTATGAACGAGCTGATGCTGATGCGGGCATCGTTCGACACGCCCGAACTGACGGGCGAACGAATGGAGATCGAGGGACTTTTGCCCGTCGCCGACTCGCTGGAGTTCCCTGCGAGGCTCGGCTCGATGACGAAGGGCAGAGGTGTGTTGTCCGCCGTATTCGCGGGGTATCAGGAAGCGCCGGAGGGCGTGGATGCGAAGCGCAAGCGGTCAGGCGTGAACCCGCTGGATCAGGCTAAGTATATATTGGCCGCGCGAAGCGCGTTGTCGGCGATGTGAAGGACACGATATAGGTAAGGTCATAGGACATGAGTGTAAGACGCGAACACAGGACACGGTCATAGGACACGAGCATAGGGCACGAGCATAGGGCACGAGCACAGGACAAGAGCATAGGACAAGAGCATAGGACAAGAGCATAGGAGACAGGCAAAGACAGAAAACATAGATAGCTAGAACCAGCCTCGCTTGGAACGGTAGGTGCGGACGCGCGACAGCGCGGAAGGCGCCTCCTCCATGCCGGCGGTGTCGGCGGCCGCTGACGGCTTGTCCGCGGCTTGCGAGCGCTGCTGCTGCTGCTGCTGCTGCGCGTCCGAAGCCTGATCAAGCTGCTGCTCCAAACGCGATACGCGGCTGCGCAGCTCGATCAGCTCCTGCTGCAGCGACGCGACCGTGCGCTCCCAGTGGCCGAGCACCATGCGCAAGTCGTCGGAATTTTCCTCTACAGCAGAGGGAGACTGCGCATGCTCAGTCATCGCTGTACCGCTCGTCTCTACCCCGCTCTCGGAGGCAGCGGCGGTCTCCGGCAACCCCGTCGCGGCAGGCGTCTTCTCAACGGTTCTTTCTGCGGAAGTATGCTTGTCACGGTCGTCCCCCTCGCGCTGGATGCTCGAACCGAGCAAGCCTTCAAGCTCTTCTTTAGACAGCGCAGACGGCTGTTCTGGTAAAGTCATCGAATGTCCAACCTCCCGACTTCGTTCGAATCGTTCCTTTTGTACGGTTTTTACCATTTTACAACAAATGTACCCCTCTCTGCTCGGCACGTTTGCGAGACTTGGCGAGAGCATGCCTGTCGCTGATACGGTCGGCGCAGGGAAACGCATAGGAACGGACATGATGAAGAAGACCGCGTCCATAAACCGAACTGCGGTTGCCAAGTCGACCCGCGGTTGGCGAAGCAGCCGGCAGAGAGCAAGACATTTCCACGGAATATTTGAAGCGGCGAGCTGCACTAGGTTATGATCAGTGTGGATAGACTTGGATTCATGCATGCATGCGGAAGGGGAATTCATCACATGGAACTTTTAGAAGCGGTTAAAGGGCGGCGTAGCATCGGCAGAGTGAAAGACGAGCCTGTAGCCCGCGAACTCATCGAGCAAGTGCTGGAAGCGGCGGTCTGGGCGCCGAACCATCACCGGACAGAGCCTTGGCGGTTCGTCGTCATGACCGGCGAGGGCCGACGGACGCTCGGTCGCGCGTATGCGGCCATTGCCGAGCCCTCGCTGGGCGGCATGTCCGAACAGGATCGCGCGGATCGCCTGTCGCGGGAAGAAGCGAAGGCGCTGCGTTCGCCCGTCGTCATCGCGGCGATCAGCTCGCCGGCCGCGGATCATCCGCGCGCGGTGCTCTGGGAAGAGCGCGCTGCCGCCCACGCCGCAGTGCAAAATCTGCTGCTGGCCGCTCACGATGCGGGCCTAGGCGCTGTCTGGCGCACAGGCGACGGCCTTGCGCATCCGGAGATGGTCAAAGCGTTCGAGCTCGCTCCGAGCGAAGAGATCGTGGGCTTCATTTACATCGGCTACCCGGACATGACGCCGGCTGCCATAACGCGCGTGCCAGCTGTCGAGAAGACGCGCTGGATCGAGCAGTAACTACAGAAACGTATAGAAGGCTTGGGTAAATTAATCCGATACCGGCGGCAACTCGTGGGTACGTAAATAACATGAGCGAAAAAAGCGAATGTATGATTGTTCGCGAGCAGGTGCAACTTATGGCTGAGAAGCAGGCCCGATTTTGAACGTAGCCCATGGATGGCTAGGGGGAAAACGGCAGCCAATAGCGGCACAAAATGCCGCTAACAGCCCCTCGCGGCCAGGCACGGCAGGCAATAGCGGCACAAAATGCCGTTAATTGCCCTCGCGGCCTGACACGGCAGCCAATAGCGGCACAAAATGCCGCTAACAGCCCCTCGCGGCCAGGCAAGGCAGCCAATAGCGGCACAAAATGCCGCTAACTGCCCCTCGCGGCCAGGCACGCAGGCAATAGCGGCACAAAATGCCGCTAATTGCCCTCGCGGCCAGGCAGCGCAGCCAATAGCGGCACGAAATGCCGCTAACTGCCCCTCGCGGCCAGGCACGCAGTCAATAGCGGCACAAAATGCCGCTAATTGCCCTCGCGGCCAAGCGCGGCAGCCAATAGCGGCACAAAATGCCGCTAACTGCCCCTCGCGGCCAGGCGCGGCAGCCAATAGCGGCACAAAATGCCGCTAATTGCTCCTCGCGGCCAGGCACGCAGGCAATAGCGGCCAGGCGCGGCAGCCAATAGCGGCACGAAATGCCTCTAATTGCCTCTAATTGCCGCTCGCTTGCATCACCTTCGTGCTGCGCATAATCATTTCAGCCTCGCCTCTCTGGGGCGAGGCTTTCCTTTTTCTTCGCTTGAACGACAAACGCTCAGGAAGTGAGGCATGCCCGATGACCAACATCATCCTTTGGACCCTCGTTGCGCTCTGCGCCGTGCTGGCGCTGGCGATCGTGCTCGTCTGTCTGTACATGTACCGGCTTGCCATCGCGCGCAGCAGCAAGGCGTTCCTGGGCGCCGATCCGAGCCTGCCGGAGAACGAGTTGTCGAGCTGGCACTCCGCCGCGGCCTGGTACGCCGGGCAGCCATTCGAGCTTGCCGAGATTTCCTCGTTTGACGGCCTGAAACTTCGCGCGCACTACTTGCCGCCGGAAGTGCCGTCGCATCGCGCCGTTATCCTCGCGCACGGCTATTCGGGGCAAGGCGAGGATATGGCTGGTTTCGCCCGCGAGTATCATGACGCCGGGTATCACGTCCTTATGCCGGACGCCCGCGGGCATGGGCACAGCGAAGGCCGCTACATCGGCTTCGGCTGGCACGAGCGCAAGGATTATACGCGCTGGATCGAGGAGCTGATTCGCCGGGTAGGCCCCAATGCACAGATCGTTCTTCACGGCATCTCCATGGGAGGCGCGACCGTGCTGATGACGAGCGGCGAACGCCTACCTCCGCAAGTGAAGTGCATTGTGTCGGACTGCGCCTACAGTTCGGTCAGCGACATTCTCGCCTACCAGCTGAGACGCATGTACAAGCTGCCTGCATTTCCTTTTCTGCCGCTGACGAGTCTGGTGTGCCGCCTGCGGGCCGGCTACTTCTTCGGGGAAGGTTCCGTTGTCCGCCAAGTATCCAAGGCCGACAAGCCGATCCTCTTCATCCACGGCGCGAGCGACACCTTCGTGCCGACGGAGATGGTGCATAAGCTTCACAAGGCGGCGGCCGCTTCTCCGGACAAACCGCTGCTCATCGTGCCCGGCGCCCAGCACGGGTCCGCTTATACGACGGACCCCGAGGCTTACAAGGGGGAGGTGCTTGCGTTCCTCGCGCGGCACTTGAGTCATGAGACCGTACGAATAACATCCCCTCGCGAAGCCTAGACGCCGAGCTGCTTGCTCGCCTGCTCGATGAACTCGCGCGGCATCTGAGTCCCGAGACCGTAGAAATAACATCCCCCCCGCGGAGCCTAGACGTCGTATTAACTCCCCTCGCGTAGCCTAGACGTCGTATCAACATCCCCTCGCGAAGCCTAGACGTCGTATTCGAGCTGCTTGCGCGCCTGCGCGATGAACTCGAGCGGCGTCGGCGTCTCCTCCGGGCTGTATTCAATGGCGCCGATTTTAAGAATGAGCTCCACTTTCAAACGGGGCCCCCCGGCCGCCTCGTTCAGCTCCTTGGCGCGCTGCCGGAGCCTGTCGACCACGACGTTCGCGCCTTCGCGATCCGTGAACAGCAGCATGCCCCAAGTGGGGTTGTCGGTATTGAGCATATACAGCGAGTCGTTGGTCCGGATGCTGGTCTGGCTGAGCTGGCTTACGTTGTAGATGGCCTGGGTCATTTGATCCCGGCTGATCATGCGTTTGATCTCGTCCCAATACTTCACGCTGACGATCAGCAGGGTGAGGGGCATCTTGTAGCGTTGGGACAGGGCCATGAACACCGTCGCGTCTTTCTGGAACGACAGACTGTTTTTCAGATCGGTATGCTCGTCTACGGTCGCCAGCGACTGATTCAGCTTCTGAAGACGCTCGTTATCCTCCTGCAGCCGCCGGTTGGCCATCGTGATCATCCAGGTGATCAGCGTCAATAGCGGCGTCAGCACCAACCAGACGTAGTTCTGGGCGCTGACCGTCGCGCCTTCGACGACCGTCCGATAGAGCGTGAACGTTCCGTAGCCGAAGATGAACACAATGTTCAGGATCAAGCCCGCGGTAACGTTGGTGAAATACGTGATGATCGCGATCAGAAAAGCGGCGTTCAGGAAGATGATGTTGTACATATAACGGTCCGGATCGCCCGCCATGTAGACGATGGTGACGAAGGAGAAGATAAAAAGAAGCAAATAGGCGCCGTCCGACATGAGGCTGCTCTGGTCGCGTCTCATTTTACATCTCTCCTTTTCCGGCGGTGCTTGCGAATCAACAGAATCAGGGACAGCAGGACGAGCAGGAGGACGGAGACGGCCGCGACCGTGAAGGCCAGCACGTCGCTCCGATCCAGAATGTCAGCCACGGCAGACGGCTGTTCCGGAGCAGCCTCGCGCTTGAAGCGGTAAGCGTGGATCTCTCCGTCCACGTCCGTCACGGCGCCGTCTCCGTACACCTTCCACATCGTCGATTCATTGGCGATGAGCTTGGAGGCCAGATAGACGTACCGGGAATCGGCGCCGGTGACGGCCAGCAGCCCGTGACCCGATTCGTAGGGGGAAACGATCAGCTGCAGCGATCCGATCCGTTTTCCGTAGTCTTCGTCAATGCTCATTTTCTCGTTGGATTCGAATCCGGTGCCCGCAGCGTTGTATTTAAAATAAAGATTTTTGTTCGCATTTCGGATGACCGGATTGTCCGCGTAAGAGCCGATCGCGATGACGTTGCGGTCCTTGAGCTGATCGGCGGCGACGTCGGCTCCGAAGAAGCGAACTTCGCCGGCGTTTCCTTCCGCATACTGCCCCAGCAGGTTAAACAGGTTGCCGATCGTCCGATACGTGTTGGCATCCCGCCCCTCGGGCAGCACGACGCCGACCTGGTTGTAGATGCCGTCCCGAAGGAACGGATACGGATAATTGTTGAACAGCAGTTCGGTACGGTCCTTCGTATTCAGCTGCAGCACCGAATCGGTATCGATAAACGCCCACGGCATTTGATCCTGCGGCAGCACGCAGGCGGCGTTTTTAACTTCGAGATCGAACGCCGCCGTGATCGTGAAGTTGCCCGACAGATTCATGTTTTTCGGTACGGTCAGGTTCAGGCTGTCCCCGTCCGCGAGCGCCTCGGTCAGCTTCTTGCTGCCGATCGGCTTGCCGTTGACGAGGACGGTGACCAGCGACCGGTCGAAGTCCAGGTTTTTGGCGTAGCGGAACCGCAGGCTGAGCTTGCTGGCCTCGGCGACCGACCGATTGGCAGGCAGCGCGACGTAATAATCCTTGGTGCGATGGTAAGGGCCCGTGATCTGGTCGCCGACGTCGGTCAGATTCACGAGCTTCGAGACAGCCGGGACCGGCGAGGCGACTTCCGTACGGTCAGTCACTTCCTTGACAGGACCGGAGAGCTGTTCGAGCAGGGAGGCGTTGCCGATCAGTCTGCCCGCCTTAACGAGCAGGCCGGCATTGTCGGAGGTGACGACGAGCGTCGGCTGACCGTTCGCGTCTACCAGGCGAATCACGGCTTTGTCGCCGAGCGTTGCATCCGGAATCAGACGACGGAGAGCGGCCGGGAGCCGGTCGCGCATGGCGACGGCCACGACCAGCTTTTTCGCTGCGATATCGTTGTCATCGATGCCGTAGGCCAGCAAGGGAATGCCTTTCGTATCGGCGCCGCCGGATTTGGCCAAGCCGGACAGGGCATAGACAGCCGCTTCGAGCTCCGCCGGGTCGGCATCCTTGGGTACGGCGATGGCATTGTCCTGCCGGGCAAGCGTATCTAGCCCCGTGAACCGGGTGGCGAAGTCCGCAATGGCGCTTGCGAGCGGCAGCGGCGTATAGCCGACGATGATGCTGGAGCTTTTGTAGATCTGCAACCACTTATCCGCATAGTAGGTCGGCGTACAGATCTGCACCTGCTCGTCCCCGGACACGATATGGCCCTGAATCGTCAGCGTATTCGTGCCCTTAATCAGCGCGGAGACGGGGACCTCGACGACCATTCGCTGTCTGGCGCTCTCGCTCGCGACCGGGCGGAACGACGTGACGGCAGTCCCGTTGACGCTGATCGTGACGCTGGACAGCTTGTCCTGCGCCAGCGGCGAAGCCTTGTAGTCCAAGGCGACCTTAACCTGTCCGACCTTCCAATAATCGGGCACCTGGAAAAACTGTTGCTTGTACGAAACGTTGCCGTCCAGCGTCGTGTCCGTATCGGAGATCGGCGTTGTGTAGGAGGTAGCGCCCGAAGTGGTGCCCGAGTTGACGCCCGGCTCCGCGGCGATCGCCGCATAAGGGGTCACGGAGGCAGCGGCGAGGCACAGCAGCATAAACAATATGAGGCCTTTTTTCACACGGCTTCCTCCTCGCATTAGAATCTTTCCGTTTTGTACCATTTAACCTCGCGCTTGAAGATTTGATCCTTGAAGTAGTTGTAAAGGCCGTAAGCGGCGACGACCATCCACATCTGGCAGTAGGTGACGTACATCAGCATGATGAGCCACAGGTTCGACAGCTTCATCTCGCCCTTCTCCGTGATCAGCGTGATATATGTACCGACGACGAACAGCGTGATCGCCAGCATCCACAGAAACGAGCTGAATCCGGCGATGGTCGTTTTCACGTAGCCGAGCGCGTGCAGGACCAGCAGCAAATCGGATACGATAAGCGAGCTGACCAGCAGGAAGTAAATGGCGACAAAGTACAGGATGTCGAATCGAATGCGGGCCGCCTTTCGGTTGAAGAGCAGCGGAAAGTTTTTGACGATGACGTATACGTTGCCCTTCGCCCAGCGCGACCGCTGCTTGAACCATACTTTGACCGTCTGGGGCTCCTGCTCCCAGGTGACCGACTTGGGCTGGAACTTGATCCGGTAGCCCATCATGTAGATCCGGAAGCTGATCTCCGTGTCCTCGGCGATCGCCTTGACGTCCCAGCCTCCGATCTCCTCGACGATGTGCCTGCGCATAATGAAGTTTGTACCCGGTATCGTGCACAGCTTGAACAGCTTCCACCTGCCCGCCTGGGCCATCCATTGGAAAGAGAGCGTCTCGATGTTGATGAAGCGCGTGAGTAGACTCGCATTCCGGTTGCGGGTGCGGAACTTGCCGATGACTGCGCCGAGCTTGGCATCCGCCATGATCTCGGCGACGAGGTAGGTCAGCGCGGTCTTCTCGGGCGTATTGTCCGCGTCGTAGATCGCGATCAGCTCGCCCTTGCTTTGCGCGAAACCGATGTTGAGCGCATTGGATTTCCCCTTGCCGCCGGTCACTTTGTCGGTATTGATGACGATCAGGTTCCTGTCCGCATACCGGCGCTGAAGGCCGGCGAGCAGCTCGCTGCTGTTGTCCGAGGAGTTGTCGTTAATGACGATGATCTCGTACCGGTCGTGCGGATAATTCAAGGCGAGCAGCGACTCCACGGTCTTGACGATGACCATGCCTTCGTTGTGGGCCGGCACCATGACCGAGACGAACGGAGGTGTCTCCGGCAGCGACGGCACGGGCAGGCGGTCCGTCTGCAGGTAGAAGAGATAGCCGGCGACGATCAGCGCGACGTTCACGAGCAGCAGCGACCAGATGCAGATGACCGAGATGAGCATCAGAATGTCATAAGGCGTCATGGCGTCCTCCGGGATACAGAAATTTTCGTTTGTAGCGGCGATAGCCAATGAACAGAAAGAGGACGAACACGGCAAGGGCGGCGCCGATGATCACGAGCAGAATCCGGTTCTGGACGCCGAACAGCTTGGCAAAGCTGGTCTTCGCGGCTGCGGTGTAAGCATAGTCTGCGTCGACCGCCCGTTCGTGCTTGCCGATGTCCAGCGCTTTGCCGTCGATCAGGAGGCTGCCGCCGGACGACTGGACGGTCAGCCGATCCGTATGTACTGCATGCGGGCCGCTCTTCAGATCCGCAAAGGAAATCCAGCTGCGGGAGATCGCGGCGACGGCCACGTCCATCGAGGCCGCGTCCGGGAACAGGTCGAAGGAGAGGGCGAGATTCAACGGCAGCGGCGTCCGCGGCACGGCGCTGAGGCGCTCGAAGTCCTGGAATTGCGTAAACGGCATGACGTAAGGCGAAAAGGCGAAGGCTGCGGACGTGCCCGTGGACTGAACGTGTTGTCCGTCCGCGTTCGGCTCCAGAAACACCGAATCAAAAAAGGACATGCCCTGCGAGGCGTAAACATTGTCATAGGTCCAGAAGAGACCGGCGCCCATGCCGAGCGGGGCGATGCCATTCGCTGCGAGCAGTTCGATAAAGCCGCTCATCTTGCCGTGAAGCGAGCCGTCGGCAGCCGTCGAAGTGGCGGCGACGGCCGGCGCATCCACGACGATGCTGCCGTTACGAGCCTGCACGTACTGAAGCGCCTGAAGATATCGCTGCATCGCCGGGTAGTCCGTGTTGTAAAAAACGGGCTTCACGCTGGCCGTGAAGGGCACGCCAGCATCATAAAGCTTGTCAGCGAGTGTCTTCAGCAGCTCGAGATCGGAAAAGGGATAGATCTCCTTGATCAGCACGTACGCGCCGAATTCGCCGCCGGCGTGCAGCCAGTCCTTCAACGCGTAGGCCAGCGCCAGTTCGGTCAAGCCGCCGCCGGCCAGATAGCTGGCGTAGGCGCAGCCGCCTGCGGATACGGCATAGGGCGAGCGCGTTCCGTCGCTTGCGAACGTCAACGTGCCATAGCGCTTGGCATCGCCTGAAGCCCCTGCGATATAGTCCAGGTCCTCGACGGCCGACAGCGTCTGGCCGTAGTCTCCCGCCTCGAGGCGGATCGTGTCGAGCGGCGCGGCGGTAAGCGCAAGGCCTAGCCTGGCCTGTACGCGGCCTGGGAGCTCTTGCCCCCCGATCTGCAGGTAATCGCCGTCGTAGGCAGCCAGATCCGACGCGAGCGCATCGTCCGCGATGGAGAGATCGGGCGCGTTGCGCACGACCGCGACGCGCCGGTAGGACTTCAGGGTCCCTTTGGCATAACGGTCGATGGACATCGCGGCGACCGGGACGCCGTAGGCGGCGAAAAGCCGTTCCAGCGTCTCCACATTTCCTTCCCTTGGCGTCGACAACGCGAGGCTGTCATAGAGGAGCAGCACCGGGGCGGCAGACGAAGGGGGCTTGTTCGCGGCGGAGGCAGGTCTGACGGAAACGGACGCGCACGCAAGCGCGATCGCCAGCGCAATCAGGGCCGCAGTCCCCGGTATGCCGAATCTTTTTCGCATGGGCCGTCCTCCTAGCTGGATGGGGTGCTTATGCGGCGGTCGTCGCCGCGGGAGCTGTGTCCGGACGCAGCGGCACATTGCGCCAGAGGCGCCCGAGTATGGCATCAGATACAGTCGTGAAGGTCACGAGATCAAAAGCGATCGTAAACATGAATTCGTGCTTGGCCAAGTCGGCGTCGCCGGCGCCCACGATCGATATCGCAATGCCGGCGAGACCGATGAGGATCGTCATGAGGAGCAGCGGCAGCCTGACCGCCTGCCTTCGATTTTTGGTCCTGACGGCAGCGACGAACGAGGGCATGTACAGCCCGACGACGACGATCGTCCATAGAAAGATAAACCCGAAGGTCTTGGGCGTCAGCGCCTTCTTGAGCAAGCTGTACAAAGTAAAGAAGTGCGTCTGCGCGCCGAATGCGAAGCCTTCGGCCTTCTCGTAATTGCCCATCGCCTCGGGACGCGTCGTGAACGCGTCCTTGGCGGCCAGATTCAGCATTCGCCCCGCCTGGTCCGGATGCGTCGCGTAATAGGCGAGCACCTTGCCGAAGCCGAATTTGCCGTAGAATTCGGTCAGCATCTTATTCGAGTTCACGTCGATCGTCGTATACGGCTCGTAGTAGATCGTGCCGCTGAGCAGGGCGTATTGCCGGTCGATGCCCATGCTCTCCAGCGACTGCTCGGGGTCGCTCGCATCCGGCAGCACGCCCCGGGTCATGGCGTGATACTTGTTGATGTTGACGAATTCCTGCGGAATGAACACGTAGGAAGCGATGCTGACGGCGAGCAGCAGCGTCAGGCCGCCGGCCGCGCTAAGCCTGTACGGGCGGTCCCTGCGCACGAGCAGCAGAGAGATGCCGAACAAGGCAATGACAATGCCGAGCGGCGCATTCTGCTGCTTGCTCGCGACGAGCAGCAGCGAGCTGACGACGAACACGGCGAGCATGGTGTAATCATTGAATCTCCGGCGGTAGATCAGCAGGCCGGAGGCGAGCACGAACAGTGACATGATCAGCATCAAGGCTTCGCTGTAAAAAGAGTTGAAATACGCGGTATAGGCCGTATCTCCGAAGATGAATACCGCGAGCGCGGCGATGACATACCCTCGTTTGGCGGGCACCCCCCAGGTGAGCGCCTCGACAAGCATATAGACGGCTGCGGTGTAAAGAACCAGATAGATGGCCGCCAGAACGCGAATATCGAACGTCCGGGCATCCAGGAACCAAATGTTAAGCTGCAGCGCGATGCGAACGAACAGCGACTGGGACGAAGAGAGCGTGGCGCCGTTCTCGTTGAAATACTGAAAGATGCCGTAGTGCTTGACGAAGTAACCGAAATACTGGCCGGCGTAATCCGGCGCATTAAAGTAGATGCCGTTGCTGTAGAGGATGCGGAAGTAGTCGCCGTTATCGGCCATGCCGATGTAAGGCTTCACGAACAAGGCGGCGGCAGAAATGGCGAGCACGGCAGCGGCGGCGAGCAGCGAGGGAGAGGCGCGGCGGGTCGCCGCTTTGAAAACGCGTTTCAAATAAGCGGCGATTGCGCCCGTACCCGACATTTCCGATCGGCTCATCTTCTCCCACCCTTCCCCGGTCCGCCGCTGCGGCTAATAAGCATAAGCCAGCAGGGCCGTCAAATTGTCGAACGAGTAGGCCTGGCCCGTCGCAGGGTCGCCGAAGCCGCCGTCCAGCGGACCTCCGGTCCCCGTCGTCCGCAGCTCGTTCATTCGCGCGATCGCCCGTTCATACAGCTCCTTGTCGCCGGCTGCGGATCCGATCATCGCGGCCAGCGCGTAGATAGCGGTCGAGCGAACGTTGTCTTTCGGCTCGCCGGTCCGGCTGTATGTACCGTATAGCGTGCCGGAGTCGACTTGTTTCTTGATGAACGCGATGCTCGCGGGACGCTCCAGCCCGACCTCGGACAGGTGCAAAATCGTCACGAGCGATTCGACGGTCCGAATGCCTTCAGGCGAGGCGTATTCGCCTGTTTCGTATACGTAGCGCGTCTCGTAAAAAGGGAATGCATCGCCGAGGTAGCCGTTCTCCGCCGTGCGGCGGGCTTTGTCCAGCAGCCGCTTTTTGTCGCCGTCCGGAAGCTTCAGCATGCCGAGCGTCTTGAGGTCGATATAACACAGGGTCAGAAAATCGTTGTTCGTCTTGTACGTCTCGTCGTAAAAGTCGTAGAGCCGTCCGTCCCTGACATTGTAGGCGTAGAAACGCTGCCCGTACCGGTCGGCTTCGGACGTATAAGCAGCGTCCTTGAACATGGCGCCCGCCTCGTAGAGCGCGCGAACGATGCGAAGGTCGTCGACGGCGGCGTTGACGGAGTAGCGCCGATCCAGCAGCGGACTGTAGCGGTAACTGAACGACGAATTCATGTCGAAGACCGCCCTGGCCCGGCTCCATGTCTTAGCGAACGCCTCGCGCCGCCCGGTCAGCGCATCGTAGCGCATCAAGAGACCGGCCGACTCGCTCAGCACCTCATGGCCGCTCGCCGCGTTGCCGTCCTGCGCGGTATCGATCAGGTTCGTATAGATCCCGTCCCGGCCTGTCATGCGGCTTGCGATAAATTTCTCGAGCGCGTCACGCCCTTCGTCGTAGGACGCGGAAGCGCCGTACCGGTTGGCGGGAAGCAGGTGATCGGATTCGTTTCCCGAGCGCGGCGTGCCCCGAGCGCAGCCGGCCAGAATCGCTGCGCACACGCCGATAATCGCGATGATATGAACGGTTATTTTCAACGCAGCGCTCCTGTCGTGACACAGAGGGTCACATCGCTTTTTAAGATATTTACCACGCGGGCGATGCCTTTGCGACGGCATTCGGAATCATCTTTATGGCGGCTCGACATCAACTAAAGAAGGAAACTAAAGAAAACATAGAATCGTGTCGAATTATAGACGTAATTGTCAAATAAAAGGTTATATAAGATTATGTAACACCAAATTTTCATGAAAAGATAAATCCTTATGCCTAATTCGGTAAAGTCGTAAATATTTTAGATGAAAACTCTGCATTCGTAATGACGAACAATTTGGTAATTCCGAGGTCCCTGCGGCACGCCCGGCATGAAGCGGATGTCGGTTGACGTTGCCGGACTCATTTGATATAGTTCGATAATAGAACAATTCGATCATCAAATATTTAGAGGGTGATACCACTGTTGGACGGACCGAAGCTTAACGGCCTGATCGAGCGTTACAAGGCGGCAATGTTCACGGTGAACAAGCGGATGACCGCGCTGCTGCGCGAAGAGATGCCCGGCGATCTGACGTTGGATCAATTCACCGTCATCGAGTATGTCGGGACGCGCGATCACTGCACGTCCACGGAGCTGGCCGATGTCTTTTGCGTGGGCAAAAGCTCGATTACGGCGATCGTATCGCGGCTCGTCGACAAGAAGCTGATCGAGCGCAGCCCGGACGACAAGGACCGGCGGGTGACCTGCCTGCGCCTGACGGACGAAGGCCGGCGCATCGTCGCGGAGCTGGACGGACGGATCGGAACGCTGCTCGGCGCATACGTGTCGGCGTTCGAAGAAGAGGAAGCGGATCAATTCATAGAGACCTACGAGAAGCTGGCGCGCGTCATCATGCAGGGCGGCGGAGAAGCTTCCGGGGAGGGGAGCGGCAAGCAATCATGAAGACCATCGTTAAATTCAGGTGGGCGGTACTCGTCCTGTGGCTCGCGGTCGTGGCCGGTCTCGTGCTCACGGCGCCGAACATGGCGGATCTGGTGCGCGAGAAGGGTCAAATCTCCGTGCCGGACGGCTACACGTCGACCAATGCGAGCGAGCTGCTTCACGAGCGCGACGCGCAGCGCACGGGCGAGGGGGAAGGCGGCAGCGGCAATTCGACCGTGCTGGTGTTCCATAGCGATGCCGCGCTGACCGACCCGCAGCTGTCGGAGATCAAGGCGGGCATCGACAAGCTGAAGGCGGAGAGGGAGAAGCTGGGCATCGCTTCGGTCACGACGCACTTCGATACGGCGGAGCTGAAGGACCAGATGGTGTCCAAGGACGGCAAGACCGTCCTCGCGCTGTTGTCGGTGAATACCGAAGGCCGGGAATTGGCGGACGTGCGCAAAGATCTGAACGACGCGCTCGCGAACGTCAAAATCGACCACTACTATACCGGCAACTGGATCATCCAGGAGGACGTCGTCCAGAGCTCCCAGGAAGGGCTGCACAAGACGGAATACATCACTGTCGTCTTCATCCTGGCGATTCTGTTCCTTGTGTTCCGGTCGGCGATCGCGCCGTTCATCCCGCTCGTGACGGTCGGGATCAGCTATATCGCCGCGCAGTCGGTCGTTTCCTATCTGGTCAAATATCTCGATTTTCCGCTGTCGAACTTCACGCAGATTTTTATGGTCGCGGTCATGTTCGGCATCGGCACGGACTATTGTATCCTGCTCATCAGCCGGTTCAAGGAAGAGCTGGCGCATAACGGCGGGGACAAAGTCGGAGCGATTCTGACGACGTACCGGACGGCGGGGAAAACGGTGCTGTACGCCGGACTCGCCGTGCTCGTAGGCTTCGCCTGCATCGGTTTCTCCACATTCAGCCTGTATCAGTCGGCCGTCGCGGTCGCCGTCGGCGTCGCCGTGCTGCTGATCGCGCTGCTCACGCTCGTGCCGTTCTTCATGGCCGTGCTCGGCAAGGCCATCTTCTGGCCGACGCGCGGCTCGCTCGAGCACAAGCCGAGCGGCTTCTGGGGCGCGATGGGCAGCTTCTCGCTGAAGCGGCCGCTCTGGTCGCTGCTCGTGCTGGCGGTCGTGCTCGCACCGTTCCTCTCCATCTATAAAGGCTCGATCTCCTTCAATTCGCTCGATGAGATCGGAGACCGCTACGATTCGGTCAAAGGCTTTAACGTCATCGCAGACAGCTTCGGACCGGGCGAGTCGCTCACGACGACCGTCGTGCTGAAGACGGATAAGCCGATCGATTCTTCGGAAGGACTCGCGATGATCGAACGGGTCAGCCGTGAGCTGGCAGGCGTCGACGGCGTGAAAAACGTGCGCAGCGCGACGCGTCCGACCGGCGAGGCGCCGAAGGATTTCCAGGTGACTCAGCAGGTCGATACGCTCGGCAGCGGTCTGGGCCAAGGGGCCGAGGGCATCGGCCAAGTGTCCAAGGGGCTGGCGGACGCGAGCAAGACGCTCAGCGCCAACGCATCCAAGCTAAGTGGTGCTGCCGCGGGTGCGGATGAGCTCGTGAACGGCACGGAATCGCTCAAGAGCGGCATCGCACAGCTGGAGAGCGGGCTTAAGGCCGTCCAAAAAGGACTGCAGAGCGGTACGGCGGGCGCAGGCGAGCTGCAGCAGGGCGCGGCGCAGGCGAAGAAAAGCGCCGACCAGCTGCTCGCTGCGAGCCGCAAGCTGGAGGCGAGCTATCAACAGCTCGCCGGCGGGCTTGCTCAGCTCGGCGCCGGCTATGGCGATATCGCCGCCAAGCAGAAGGCGCTGGCGGACGGACTTGCCGATCTCGGCAAGGGCATCGGCGGCCTCGGCGACAAATATCCGGAGCTGGCGTCCGACGCCGACTACCAGCGGGCGGTCGCCTCGATCGGCCAGCTGCAGTCGAGCGCCTCGCAGCTGGCGGGCGGGCTGTCGCAGCTGAACGCCAAGCTGGACGGCGCGACTGTCGGGCTGAAGCAGGCGAACGCAGGGCTTGCGCAAGCGGCGGACGGTCAGGCGCAGCTGTCGGCGGGACTGGCGAAGCTGGCTGCCGGCATCGGGCAGCTGCAGAGCGGCATCGACCGGGCGGCGGACGGCCAGGGGCAGATCATCGGCAAGCTGCCAGGCGTGACCGGCGGGCTCGACAAGCTGTCGGACGGCCAGCAGCAGCTGGGCGAAGGCTTTGCGCAGCTGAACAGTCAGCTGGGCGAGCTGACTAGCGGACTGAACAAGAGCGTAAACGGCCTCGACCAGGTGACCGGCGGACTGAAGTCCGCGCAGGACTACATCGGCGAGCTGTCGTCGGCGCCGGACAGCGACCTCAGCGGATGGTTCATCCCGGCTGACGCGATCCAGCGCGCGGACTTCCAGCAGGCGCTGGACGTATACGCGTCGAAGGACCGCAAGATCACGACGTTCGACGTCATTTTCTCGGGCAATCCGTACGAGCTTGAGACGATGAAACTGATCGGTCCGCTGCAGGAGGCGATCGACCGTGGCTTGAAGGGCACGGCGTACGACGCGGGCTCCAAGCATGAGATCGGCGGCGTCACGAGCGGCAACAACGACCTGCACAAGATCTCTTCCGCGGACTACTCGCGGACGGTCGTGCTCATGCTGATCGGCATCGGCCTGATTCTGATCTTCATGTTCCGGTCGATCGTGATCCCGATCTACCTGGTCGTCTCGCTGATCGGAACGTACTACACGTCGCTCGCGATCACCGAGCTCATCTTCGTGCGGATCCTCGGGCATTCGGGCACGAGCTGGACCGTGCCGTTCTTCGGCTTCGTGCTGCTCATCGCGCTTGGCGTCGACTACAGCATCTTCCTGATGGACCGGTTCCGCGAGTACCGGGACCTGCCGCCGCAGGAGGCGATCCTGAAGGCGATGCGGAACATGGGCACCGTCATCCTGTCGGCCGCGCTCATCCTGGGCGGCACGTTCGCGGCGATGCTGCCGTCGGGCGTCATGTCCCTGCTGCAGATCGCGACGATGGTGCTGTGCGGACTGTTCCTGTACGCGGTCATCGTGCTGCCGCTGTTCGTGCCCGTCATGGTGCGCACGTTCGGCGAAGCGAACCGGTGGCCGTTCATGGGCCGGCGATCGCCGGCCGCCGTCGTCGGCGCGCCTGCCGAGGTGCGCGTGGCGTCGCATGAGGGATGATCGAAGGCAGAATTGGCTAAATAGATGAAAGGTGCCGTCCCGAATGTCATGTTTTGTGACTTTCGGGACGGCTTTTTTTGGCGGAGCTTTGGGTGGGCGCAATCGGCAGTCCTCTAGCCTATCGCGTAAAAACAGGATGAGAGCGGGCTCCGGCGCATCTGTTTTTTACGTCTTGATTAGGGAAGGTGGATTGCTTGCCGCTTAAGCTTAATTCGCCTCGGTCACGGCATGGCCCGCACTGTGGCCCTATATAGAGCTTCTTCATGCTGGTTGGCGGCGAGGTCCCGCTTGTAGCTCTATATAGAGCTTTTTCGCGTCGCTTGGAGCGAAATCCCGCTATGTGGCTCTATATAGAGCTTCTTCGCACGTGTTGGTGGCGAAGTCCCGCTAAGAGGTTCTATATAGAGCCTCTTTGCCTCGCTGATGGCGAATTACCGTTATGTGGTTCTATATAGAGCTTCTTCGCACGTATTGGTGGCGAAGTCCCGTTAAGAGGCTCTATATAGAGCTTCTTTGCCTCGCTGATGGCGAAGTCCCGCTATGTGGCTCTTTACAGGCCGAGGGGTGATTGAGATCTGGGATCCCGCTCAGCCGCTCATCGGCGGTCCTGGACGGTGCCATCGGCCCAAGCTTGCGCACTGAATGGCTGTATCCGCACCTGGCTCCAATCGCAGAAGCATGCGAAAAAGCCGCCCGCGGCCGCAGTTGCGACCGTCGGGCGGCTATCGTGAGCCGATCTCCCTATTCTTTCGGGTGAATCATGTCTTCCGGCTTCACGTACTCGGTGAACTGCTCGTCCGTCAGCAGGCCGGTCTTCAGGGCGGCTTCACGGAGCGTGAGGCCTTCCTTGTGCGCCAGCTTCGCGATCTTGGCGGCGTTCTCGTAGCCGATGTACGGGTTGAGCGCGGTGACGAGCATGAGCGATTGCTCCAGGTTGCGGCTCAGCACTTCGCGGTTCGGCTCGATGCCGACGGCGCAGTGCTCGTTGAAAGAGCGCATGCCGTCCGCGAGCAGGCGGACCGATTGGAGGAACGCGTTCAGGATGACCGGCTTGAACACGTTCAGCTCGAAGTTGCCCTGGCTGGCGGCGAAGCCGATCGTCGCGTCGTTGCCCATGACCTGGCAGGCGACCATAGTGATCGCTTCCGCCTGCGTCGGGTTGACCTTGCCTGGCATGATGGAGCTGCCGGGCTCGTTTTCCGGAATCGTGATCTCGCCGATGCCGCTGCGGGGACCGCTCGCGAGCCAGCGCACGTCGTTGGCGATCTTCATCAGGTCGGCGGCCAGCGCCTTCAGCGCGCCGTGCGCGAAGACGGATTGGTCGTGGCTGGTCAGCGCGTGGAACTTGTTCGCCGCGCTCACGAAGCCCTTGCCGCCGGTCGCTTCGCTCAGCGCCTGGGCGACGCCGTCGCCGAACGCCGGATGCGCGTTGATGCCGGTGCCTACTGCCGTACCGCCGATCGCGAGTTCCTTCAGCGTCTGCACGCTGCTCTTGATCATCTGCTCGGTCTTGTCGAGCATTGCGTACCAGCCGCTGATCTCCTGGCCGAGCGTGATCGGCGTCGCGTCCTGAAGGTGCGTACGCCCGATCTTGACGATGTCCATGAACGCTTCGGACTTGGCCTTCAGCGTCTCCTTCAGCTCGCCGAGCGCCGGCAGCAGCGTCTCTTCGACGGCAACCACGCTCGCGACGTGCATCGCGGTCGGGAACGTGTCGTTGGAGCTCTGCGACTTGTTCACGTCATCGTTCGGGTGGACGCGCTTGTCCGAGCCCTTCGCTTCGAGCAGCTGATTCGCGCGTCGCGCGATCACTTCGTTGACGTTCATGTTGGACTGCGTGCCGCTGCCCGTCTGCCAGACGACGAGCGGGAATTCGGCGTCCCATTTGCCTTCGATAATCTCGTCAGCGGCCGCCACGATCGCGTCCTTTTTGTCAGCGTCGAGCTTGCCCAGCTTATGGTTGACCTGGGCCGCCGCTTTTTTCAGCTGCGCGAACGCCGTGATCAGTCCCTTTGGCATATGCTCCGTGCCGATCTTGAAGTGTTGGCGGCTGCGCTCGGTCTGCGCTCCCCACATAGCGGTCGAAGGGACCTGAATCTCGCCCATCGTGTCGCGTTCAATCCGGAATTCCATGGCCAATTTCTCCTCCTTCGATAACATCACGTCTTCCATTATAATGGCTCGTCCCCGCGGTTCCAAATAAAAATCGGGCTTGGTCGTCCCCTCCGGCTAAATTCGCTCGGGTATCCGCCATCGGTTGCCGGGAATAAAATAAATTTTCATCAGGCGCAAGGCGCATGGGGGGATCACGATGAGTTCGTATAGGGTCGTCTGGAAGGGACCGGTTCGCCGCGGCAGCGGACTTGGAATCGCGAGCCGCCATTATGTGCGCGCCTTGCGAAGGCAGGGCGTTCCGGTATCGATCGGGTCCGACGGCAGGCGCCGAAGCTCAGGCAAGAGGGTGATGGTATGCCATTTTCGGCCCAATGAAATCCGGGTAGCCGAGGAGAAGCGGCGCTACGATCGCGTCATCCTGAACGCCGTCTGGGAGACGACCCGCATACCCCTGAGCTGGAGGCGGAATATCAACCGATTCGACGCCATCCTCGTGCCTTCGAGGCAGAACAGGGATGCCTTTAGAGCAAGCGGGGTGAAGGTGCCGATCTTTATCGTGCCTCATGGCGTGGATTCTACTTTTTACCGCCCGGGCATTCCCCCGCTGCGCGTCAAGGGCACGGCCGGCAGGTTCGTATTCGTATCCGTGTTCGGATTCCAGCATCGCAAAAACCCCGAGACGCTGCTCAGGGCCTATTGGAAGGCATTCTCCGCCGGCGACAGGGTGCACTTGGTCATCAAGACGAACGGCTATGCGCGCTATGAAAACAAGCAGTGGATCGAATCCCGGATTCGCGGGCTGAAAAGGCGGTTGAGGCTTCGTAAAAGTACGGCGCCCGTCACGGTGCTCGCGCACCGGATGGACGAACGCCGGCTCAGAGGAATCTACACGCTAGGCGACGCTTTTGTGCTGCCGACGAGAGGCGAGGGCGTCGGGCTGCCCTTTCTGGAGTCGATGGCGAGCGGTACTCCCGTCATCGCGACCGGTTGGGGCGGCCATATGGATTTTGTGAAAGACCGCAATGCGTTCAAGGTCGGATACAGATTAATGCATCCTTCGGTGCGCATGAGGAAGTCGACGGCCATCGCCCGCAAGTTCGGTTTCTTGTTCAACGGCCCCGGGCAGCGTTGGGCTGAAGCGGACGAAGGCAGCCTGATCAGGCAGATGCGCAGGGCCTATCTGAATCCCGGATTGTGCCGGCAAAAAGGCCGCCAGGCGCGCCGCGACGCCGCGAGACTCACTTGGTACAGGGCGGGGGCGGCGATGAAGAGCGCCATCGGGAAGACCGTGGCGAAGGGGCGACGTAAGGCAATAACGGTAAAGCGCAGGCGGCATGCAGCAGTGAAAAAGCGAAGGCGTTAGGCAAGTTGGCAACCGCAAGCTTAAGGGTACGAAAGGCGTAATGAGCCGGTGGAAACTGGTTCATTACGCCGTAGCGGGGCGAAAGGCCGCTATCATCCCTTGAAAAAATAGATTGTGTACGCGATAGAAGCGCAAAGGTCGCTATCGGCCGGCAGAACCCGGTTCTGCGAGCAGTAGCGGCACGATAGACCTTTATCTCTCGGTAGAGACCTCGTTCTGTGCGACATAGCGGTGCGTACACCGCTATTACTCATGGATGGCGGAATTGCTGTCGTTCAGCCGGGCATAAGCGCCGTCGCTCGCGATCAGGGTAGGGTGGACAGGCATGACATGGTCGGGCGGACATTTCGATAGATTGGTGTCATTTAGGAGACGCGTTTCCTTATGGTCCCCTTCCGGTCTGTCCCCGGCAGCCGCGTGTGTGCTATGCTAGAGGACAGAATGTACGTACAAGCGACGAACACATAGGAGGCCAAGATGATTGTGAAAGCGCAAGCATACGAAGGACTTTACGAGGGTTTAAAGGCCGTATGGCTGAAGGCGGGTCCCTATGAAGCGGCGGTACTGCCGGAGATTGGCGCAAACCTGATCGCGTTCCGCGACACGGAGCGGGGATATGCGTTCTTGCGGGAGCCGACTAACGAAGAAATGGAAGGCTTCGTGAGCCGGCCGATGGTGCACGGCATACCGGTGTTGTTCCCGCCGAACCGGTTCGAGGACGGCAAGTTCCCTTGGGATGGCCGCGTGCTTCAACTGCCGGTCAACGAAGCGGAACGCAACAACCATCTGCATGGCTTCATATATAACATTCCTTGGAAAGTGGAAGGCTTCAGTGCCGACGATCTTGGCGCGCGCGCGGCGTTCAGCGTGACGGTATCGGAGGGCGACGACGTCTACGCGCACTTCCCGTTCGCGTTTACGGTGCGCCTAGAATACACGCTGAGCGGCGAAGGTCTTCATCAGCGCGTCAGTGTGCGCAATGACGGCGAAGGCAGCATGCCTTGCCTGCTCGCCTTCCACACCGCGGTCAACGCGCCGTTCGTGCCGGGCAGCGAGCCGGGCGATTACGCGTTCAAGCTGACGGTCGGCGAGCGCTGGGAAATGGGCGCGGACGGCCGGATGCTGCCCACCAAGCGCAAGCTCCCGCTTACCGAAGGGGAGGCCCGCATGCGCGAGGGGACGCAGTCGCCGTTTTTCGAGAGTATGGACAACCACTATACAGCGGCGCCCCAGCAAGGTCGCAACCGCATGGAGCTGACCGATACGCGCGCGGGCGTCAAACTCGTCTACGACGTCGGCACGGGCTACAAGCAGTGGATGATCTGGAACGACGGCGCCAAGGGCGGCTACTTCTGTCCGGAGCCGCAGATCAACCTCGTCAACGCGCCGAACATCGACCTCACGGCGGAGGAAAAGGAAGAAGTCGGACTCCTGTCCCTGTCGCCCGGCGAGATCTGGGAAGAGACGAGCCGGCTGTACACGATCGGCTGATCGAGGGCCGGCTGGCGGCTCAGCGTGACGGCTGCGAGCGCCGGGATGCACGGAGTCCATAGAGCCCTTGGAGCCAGCGGTGGCCCCTGCGGTTTTGGGCGTGAATAAGGATGTGTCACATCGCTATTTCGTGCGTGGAGCAGCATTTGGCGTGAATAAGGATGTGTCACATCGTTATTTCGTGCAAGGGGCCGCATTTGGCGTGAATAAGAATGTGTCACATCGCTATTGCGCGTTAGGGACAGCATTTGGCGTGAATAAGGATGTATCACATCCCTATTTCGCGGCAGAGTCGGCATTTGTCGGGAATAAGAATGCGCTATATTGTTATTTCGCGTTAGGGACCGCATTTGTCCGGAATAAGGATGTGCCACATCGCTATTTTGCGCTAGAGACCGCACTTGGCGTGAGTAAGGATGTGTCACATCGCTATTTCGTACTAGGGGCGGCATTTGGCGTGAATAAAGATGTGTCACATCGCTATTTTGCGTTAGGGACAGCATTTGGCGTGAATAAGGATGTATCACATCGCTATTTCGCGGCAGAGTCGGCATTTGTCGGGAATAAGGATGTGCCACACCGCTATTTCGCGTTGGGGACCGCATTTGGCGTGAATAAGGATGTGCCACATCGCTATTTCGTGGCCCCTTTTCGCTACGCGTCCAGCAGCCGCCGTACCTTTTCCTCCGTCCGCGAATCCGCGGCCGGCGTGTATACGCTCAAGCGAAGATCGGCGCCGCCGTGTGCCTGAAGCGAGGTAAGATGGAACAGCATCTTGCCCGCTTTGGCATGCCTGAATTCCAGCGCGACCTCGGGTGCGCTGCTGACACGACTATCGTTCCACAGGCGCTCGAAGTCGGGATGGGCGTCTTTCATTTCCGATAGAAATCCCTCGTACCATTCGTCCCCCACGTATTGCCCGTAATACGCCCTGAAGATTGCCAGAAATCCGCTGGCGAAAGACTCCCAATTGACCGCCAGCCTGCGGAACTCCTTGCGCGTGAAAACCAAGCGGATCATGTTGCGATCCTCCGGCGCGATCCGGCTGAAATCCGCGAAGATGCGGGCCGCGGCCTCGTTCCAGCCGACGATCTGGCAGCGCCTGTCCGAGACGATCGTCGGACACTGGCGAAGCTCGTCCACGATTCGCGACAGAGAAGGCGTCATGGCCGGCGCGGCTTCTCGCCCGTAGTCGACCGCGCTCGCCGAGCTGCCGCTTCCTTCGGCCAGGGAATAGAAGTATTTGCGCTCGTCGGCGGTCAGCCGCAGTGCCTCCGCTACGCAATCCAGCACGGCATGCGATGCCTGAATGTCGCGTCCCTGCTCCAGCCAGGTATACCAGGTGCTGCTGACGCCCGCCAGCTGGGCAACCTCCTCTCGACGCAGCCCGGATGTCCGACGTCTGCCGATCTCGGGCAATCCGACCTCTCCCGGCGTGAGTTTAGCCCGCTGCGCTTTTAAGAAGGCTGATAGCGCCTGCAGCCGCGTTTGCTTGTTCATCTCGACCGACTCCCCTCATCAAACATCGTGTTTGCTATCTCTTGAGGACGGCGTTTTGCTGCCGCTTCGTTCGTAGCTGCTTCCTTCGTAGCTGCCTCCTTCTTGGTTGCTGCTTTCGTTACCGCTTCCTTCGCTGTCGCTCCGACTCACCGGCTTATCTCGTTTTCTGCAAAATTCCATGCTCCGACAAGATCTATTCTGGTGCTCGTTATACCAGTATAAACTATAACTTGTACTAGGATATCTCGTTATGAAATGATAAGTCCATACCAAGTGCATGATGGATGGAGGAGATTGGCATGGCAAGGACGGTTATCACAGGAATGGGCGTCGTTTCGCCGCTGGGTGCGGATGTGGAGACGTTTTGGAGCGGTTTGATCGAGGGGCGTTCCGGCGTTCGGGAAATCGAGGAGATGGACGTATCCGGGTACAAAACGCGGATCGCCGGGCTCGTGCAGGACTTCGACGCGGAGGCTGCCCTCGGTCGCAAAGAAGCGAGGCGAATGGACCGGTTCACCCAATTCGCGATCGCGGCGGCGGACCAGGCTATTCGCCAGGCGGGACTGGACATGGAAAAAACGGACCGCGAGCGTGTGGCTGTATACGTCGGCTCGGGCACGGGCGGGTTGCGCACGCTGAGCGAAAACGAATCGCTGCTGCGCGACCGAGGTCCGGAACGCGTCAGCCCGATGCTTGTGCCGATGATGATCTCCAACATGGCGGCAGCGCAGATCAGCATCCGGTACGGCACGTACGGACCGACAATGTCGCCGGTCACGGCTTGCTCGATCGGCAACACTGCGATCGGCGAGGGATTCCGGCTTATACGCGACGGAGAGGCCGACGTCGTCATTGCGGGGGGCGCCGAAGCCGCCGTGACCAAGCTGTCGCTCGCAAGCTTCGGCAATGCGACGGCGCTGTCCCGGCGCAACGAGACGCCGGACCGGGCGAGCCGCCCGTTCGACGCGGACCGCGACGGGTTCGTGCTTGCGGAGGGCGCGGGCATCGTCGTGCTCGAATCGCTCGAGCACGCGCTGCAGCGCGGCGCGACTCCGCTGGCCGAGGTGATCGGTTACGGCGCGAGCTCCGACGCCTACCACCAGGTCGCCACCCACCCCGAAGGCCGGGGGGCGGTCCAGGCGATGCGCGCCGCGATCCGCAGCGCAGGCATCGCGGCGGAGGACGTGGACGTCATCAGCGCGCATGCGACGAGCACCGAGCTCGGCGACGCGACGGAGACGATCGCGATCAAGCAGGTATTCGGCGAGCGCGCGGGTCGGATCCCGGTGACAGCCAACAAGTCGATGACCGGCCATATGCTCGGCGCAGCCGGCGGGGCGGAGGCCATCGCGCTGGTTCAGACGCTTCGGGAAGGCGTGATTCCGCCTACGATCAATCTCGACCGGCCCGACGAGGCTTGCGAGCTGGACTACGTGCCAAACGTCGCCAGGCGGAGTCCGGACATGAAGGTAGGCCTTTCCAACTCCTTCGGCTTCGGCGGACACAATGCGGTCATTGTGTTGCGCAAGTACGAAGAGTGATAAGACCGAGCGGGAGCTGCGAAGGGACGCGCGCTTAGACTCTCCTGACGCAAGGGGATATCGTTAAAAAGGGAGATATCGCCTGTCGCGCCTGTCGCAGTCTGTCCGGCATCTTCGTCTACAATACGCTTACGCGGCCGATAGACCCGAATATGCCGGACACTCCGAGCATTTCCAGCATTCCGGCACTCTCAGCTTTCCCAGCATTCCAGCATTCCAGCATTCCAGCATTCCAATATTCCAGCATCTCAGCATTCCGGCATTAAGGCATTTCAAGCATTTCGAGATTCCAGCATTCCCAGCCCTCCCAAAAGAAGCGAAGCTCGTCCCGCCGGTTTGCCGTTTTGTTGTATAATGGGCACAACAAATGGTTGCGAGGAGCTGGATAAACGACTATGTTCCATACGAAAAAGCTGCTGATGCTCGGTTCGGGCGAGCTGGGCAAAGAGGTCATCCTGGAGGCGCAGCGCCTCGGCGTGGAGACGGTCGCCGTCGACCGGTACGCAGGCGCGCCCGCCATGCACGTGGCCGACCGCAGCTACGTCATCGACATGTTGGACAGGCAAGCGCTGCGCAATGTGATCTTGAGCGAAAGGCCCGACCTGATCGTGCCGGAGATCGAGGCGATCGCGACCGCCGAGCTCGTAAAGCTCGAAGAAGAGGGCTTCACGGTCATTCCGACCGCGCGTGCCGCGCAGCTGACGATGGATCGCGAGGGCATCCGCCGACTGGCCTCGGAGACGCTCGGTCTGCCTACGGCGCAATACCGCTTCGCCGACACCTACGACGAATTCGCGGAAGCAGCCAGGGCGATGGGTTTCCCCTGCGTCGTCAAGCCGCTCATGAGCTCGTCCGGCAAAGGCCAGAGCGTCTGCCGATCCGAGGACGAGCTCGCGCAATGCTGGCAGATCGCCATGGAGGGAGGCCGGGTTCAGCAGGGCAGGGTCATCGTCGAAGAATTCATCCGCTTCGAATCGGAGATCACGCTGTTGACCGTCCGGACCGCCCAGGGTACTCAGTTCTGCCCGCCGATCGGCCACATCCAGCAGAGCGGCGACTATATCGAGTCCTGGCAGCCGCACGAGATGACGGCCGCGCAGCTTGAGGAGTCGCGGCGGATCGCCCTGACGATCACGGACGCGCTTGGCGGCGTCGGGCTGTTCGGCGTCGAGCTGTTCCTCGCCGAAGACAAGGTCTACTTCAGCGAAGTGTCGCCCCGCCCGCACGATACGGGTCTGGTCACGCTGGTCAGCCAGAACCTGTCGGAGTTCGCCCTTCACGTGCGGGCGATCCTCGGCCTGCCTGTGCCGGAGATCAAGCTGGCCTCCCCGGGCGCGAGCCGTCCGCTCAAGGCGCAAGAGGAGTGGAGCGGATACCGGCTGACCGGCGCCGCTGAGGCGCTCGCCGTGCCGGACACGCAGCTGCGCGTCTTCGGCAAGCCGGTGACCAAGCCGGGCCGGCGCATGGCCGTGGCGCTGGCGGCCGCGGGCACTGTGCTTGAAGCCCGGTCGCGGGCTGCGGAAGCGCTGGGCAAGCTCGGACTGGAAAAGGCGGAGGAAAAGTAGAAGAAATATACGTCACCAGGAAATCAGGAAAAGGCTCCGGAAGGCCGCGATGCGCGGCTGCCGGGGCCTTTTTCTTATTCGTCGTCATAGATATCGCAAATGCGTTGCACCGGCCTTTTTCATTTCCGTCATCAGGAATGCTGCGATCACGCGGAGTGCCTCATCTTTACCGTGTCGCCTCAATCTCTAGACGGCATTCGAGATCTTCCCCCGCCTTCCGCCATCGCATGACGGTCGTTCCTCGTCGACCCTCGCAAGAAGTAAAGAGATTGAAGCCGATGTAAAAAAACAGAATTAGTAAGCGCTTTCCTGCTGGCCGTACAATAAAGTCACGGAGCTCCGTACCGCGACGCACCGGCTCAAAGGGGGGAGATGATGGCAGTGAAAATGCATCAGTCGATTGGGAAACGGGGCTCTGCGAGACGGCGGACAATAGGCGTCATGGTGATCCTTATTCTTTTGTCGGGCGCCTTCCTGATCAGACGCTCGACCCTGCATCATGACGGAGGGGACGACTTCATCGCACGCATTGACGGCGTTCCCATCCATACCGGCGAATTCGGCAGAGCCGCGAGCGCCTATCGGGATCGAGTCGCCTCGGGCGACATCTCGACGGAGACCGCCATGCAAAAAGCGCTGGAAGAGAGCGTGAAGATCAAGATCCGGCAGCTGATCGCGCAAGAAGAAGGCTTGTATCCGGACATCAGCTATGCGGGCTTTTTGCGGCAGCTGCAGCAGGAAAACAAGAAACGGGAGCAGGCGATTAAGAACGGCGAAGTCGTGTTCGGACCTTCTCGGTACAGCGAAGAGGCTTATTTCGAATACGTGCTCGGCCAGATCACGCTATCCGCCAAACGCCGGCTGTTGGAGCGGGAGTGGAAGCCGGACGAACAAGCTTTAAAGCAGTTTTATGAAGCGAATAAAAGCCGGATGTACTTGGTGCAGGGCTCGGTCAAAGTAAAACAACTGTCGATCTCGTTTCTGAATGCCAATCAAGAAGTCGACGAAACGCTGAAAAAACAGGCGAAATCAAAAATGGACGCAGCGCTGGCTATGGCGGTTGCCGGTACCGAATTCGAGAATATCGCGAAAGCATCCGGGCCCGAGGTGACGCTGGAGGAGCGGGTCATCGGCCTGAGCAATGAAAGGACGAATCTCAGAAGCCCGGTCGCGCAAGCCGCCGCGAAACTAGCGGACCATGAATTCAGCGGCGTCATTGAGGAGAACGGACGGTTTTACTTGATCGAGAGCATCGGGAAACAAAAGGAGGGCTCAGGCTATTTAGAATTTAAAACGATCCATGATCAAGTGCTGAAAGACTACGCCGACTTCAAGTACGAGGATTATGTTCAAGAACGTATTTCCAAGGCTCCGCTTGTATTAAATGAGGCCAAGTATCGATCGTATCGCCGGTAAAGAGGAGAGGATGATGAAATTGAAGGATAGAATCGCCATGAGGCTGTGTGCAACGATTGCTCTTTTATGCACGATCTGGACCACCGTCGTCATCGTGCCGCCGGCTGCCGCTGCAGAAGCGGAAGGAACCGTATACTACGTGGACGACACGGGAGGCAGCGACGACAACAGCGGCACGAGCGCAGGCGCCGCATGGCAATCGCTCGACAAGGTCAATGCGACGACCTTTGCGCCGGGCGACAAAATCCTGTTCAAGTCCGGCGGAAGCTGGAGCGGCAGGCTGTGGCCCAAAGGCTCGGGCGCCGAAGGCAGCCCGATCGTCATCGACCAATACGGCACGGGGAGCAAGCCGCTGATCGCGGGCGTCATGTCCGAGCTGGAGGCCGTATTCCTGAAAAACCAGCAATATTGGGAGATCAACAATCTGGAAGTGACCAACCGTTCTCCCCTGCCGTTCGACCGCGACTGGGAGAACCCGCGGGGCCAACGCCGCGGCGTCTACATTTTAAATGAGGAAGCCGGGATATTACGCCATGTACAAATTAAAAACTTAACGATCCACGATGTGGACGGCTCGTATACGACGCGTTCGGGAGGCATCATTTTCGATTCCGTCGGCTCTACCACGCCGAGCGCTTTTGACGGCATCCTGATCGACGGCAACACGCTGACGGATGTGGACGCTTACGGCATTTACATCGGATCGAACTGCATCCTGCGCTACGGCATGGGCGATCTGTGGCCTTGGGTGCCGAAGCCGTACGGGCCGTGGACGCCCTCCACGAACGTCAAGATCTCCAACAATTCCGTCATCCGGGCGGCGACGGGCGGGATCGCCTGGAACGTGACCGACGGCGCCATCGTAGAACGCAATACGGTTCAGCAGGCGACTTATCTGGCGACTAACGCTTCGATCTGGTGGGCTTATGCGGACAACAATCTCGTGCAATTCAACGAGTCGTTCGAGAGCGTGAACGGCGCGGAGGACGGGCACGGATTCGACGTCGACGCAGGGAACATCGGCTCCCTGGTCCAGTACAATTACAGCCATGACAACGCAGGCGGCTTCATGCTGTACGTGAACGACACCTACGACACGATCAATACGATCGTCCGGTATAACATCAGTCAGAACGACAAGAAAAGCATCTTCCGGTACAGCGGCTCCATCGATAACGTATACAACTACAACAATACGGTTTATGTGGGCGAATCGTCGGGCAATCCCGTCATGAGCGACTATTTCACCAAAGCTTCGGGCGCTCCGACGAATATCAAAAACTACAATAACGCGTATTACAGCGTCGGGGATCAGGGATGGGATCTGCGGGGACAATCGTTCGATTACAACGCCTATTACGGCGGAAATACGTTCGTTCAGGCCGATGCCCACAAAGTGGTCGGCGATCCGAAATTCGCGCATCCCGGAAGCGGGGGCAGCGGGATGAACACGGTCGACGGCTATCAGCTGCAGCCGGATTCCCCGTTGATCGGCGCCGGCATTCGCATCGCGGATAACGGAGAGCGGGACTATTACGGCAATCCGCTGTATAACGGCGCGCCGGATATCGGAGCGCACGAATACGCGGGCAGCGTGCCTCCGGCAGGCCAAATGCCGGATCCGATCGTCTTCGTCCCGCTCAAGCCGATCAGTACGCCCGCAGGTAATTTAGCTCCGCAGGCGAACGTCAGCACGACATTTAACACGCCATCGTCGGATTCCGGCATTCAGAATCTGAACGATAAATATTACGACACGGTTTGGTTAACCGACTCGTCCCCGGCTCTTCCGGGCTATATCACGCTTGATTTTGGCGCCGAGCCGGTTGCGGCCAACGAATTGAAGCTTAATACGAGATTCGGGCAAGGACGGGGAATCACGAACTTGGATCTCGAATACGACAATGGCGCGGGATGGGTTCCTCTCCGCAGCGATATTCGCCTCGCCTGGCGCTCGAATTCGGACAAGGATGAGATCCAGTCGGTGGAATTCCCGCTCACCCGGGTTTCCAAGCTCCGAATAAAGGTGAACGAAGCGAATCGCCTGTCGGGCCCGATCGGGCTGAACGAACTGGAGCTGTACAACAATCCGGATTTGAATAAAGATCTCGTCAGCACGACCTTCCCTACGGGAGCGGGGGACATTGCCAACATTATCGACGGCAACGTGAACTCGTCTTGGGGAAGCGCATCGGGGATTACTTTGCCGGGTTATATCTCGCTGGACTATGGAAATAGCCCGATTACGGTCAACAAGGTCACCTTGGTCGTTCACTTCGGGATCGGCCAGGGCATTACCAATATCGACGTGGAGTACTTCGACGGCAGTCGCTGGATTACCGCCTTGTCTCATGCGCCGGTCGCATGGGCGCTTAACGACAGCACGAGAGAGCGCCAGTCCGTCGCCGTTCCGGCCTTTACAGCCAGTCGGATCCGATTGAAGGTGAACGATGCCAACATGGCGTGGGGGAACATTGCGCTTGCTGAACTGATCCTGGAGAACATTCCCGACTCTGTACCCGCTGCCGGAATATCGCTCGATCGCCAGGCGCTTGCGTTCAACTCGCATTCCGATCGTACGGCAACATTGACGGCCGCAGTGCTGCCTGTCGATGCAACGAATAAAAAAGTCGCGTGGCATTCCACGGATCCTTCCGTAGCAACGGTTGATGCAAGCGGACGCGTAACGGCGACCGGAGAAGGAAGAGCGGCGATCACCGCGACGACGGAGGATGGCGGCTTCCAGGCATCCAGCCAAGTCATGGTGGATTGGAGCGCGCCGTTGATTACGATCGGTTCGATCATGACGACGACGCATAATGCGGGCGATTTTAAACCTCAAATTCAGGTTGCCGACGCCTTGTCGGGGGTCGATCCGACGAAGACGGTCGTGAAGCTCGACGGGAAAGCGCTGGATGCCACGAAGGCGATTCCGCTGTATACGTTGGAGCTCGGGACACACACCTTAACCGTCACCGCCGCCGATTTGGCCGGCAATGAGGCCAGCCAATCCGTTTCGTTTCAGGTGAATGCGAGCCAGGCAGGGCTGACGCGCTTGGTTCAGCGGTTTGCAAGCATGGGGTGGATCGATAATCAAGGCATCGCCAACAGCTTGACGAGTAAGCTGGAAAAGAACAACCTGCAGAGCTTTATCAGCGAAGTGAAGGCGCAAGCGGGCAAGCACATTTCCGCCGATGCCGCATCGTACTTGCACCGCAATGCGGATGCGCTCCTTGGCAAGCGGTCTTAGGGTCCGATTCGGCAGCCAGCCGATCGTCACGGATCGCGCTGAACGAGCTGCGCGTGCGGACTTCGTAGCGGCATCGGCTCGTCAATAGCGCAGATGGGGAGCATTCCACAGGGGAATGCTCCCCTATGCGGTTATATGGTTTTGACAAAATCTGTCTTGATTTTAAATATGCCATGCTCCATATTAGCGATAACGCAAGGACGGTCCGAGATTGAACGCGACGCGTAACGGGGGAACGGTATGAAGCTGCACGCGCAAGGAAAGGCATCCGCATGGTTCGTCTATCAGAAAATGATCATCGTCTTCCTGGCGTTCCTCGTTCCCCTCGTGGCGACGAGCATTTGGCTGAATTTCAGGGGATTGTCCTATACGAAGCATGCGATCCTGGATTCCTCCTCGGCGGGCGCGTCGTTCTATTCCAAGCAGCTGGACAAAGAAATGTACTTCATTCGCAATCTGCAATTGCAATTGCTCAGCGACACCGACCTGCAAAAGCTCGGCTTCCGCGGCAGCAAGCTGCTGGGGAGCTATGAGGAAGTTGAGTTGATCGAACAAGTTCGCAACCGGCTTGCCACCTTGACCGCCTCGAGCGACTTCGTCGTCGCCGCAGGCGTGTACGTCGGTGCCGTGGGCAAGACGATCTCCACCGGGACGGGCGTGACGAGCACTCCGAACGAAGAATACCGGCTGATCGCTTCCCTCGCCGCCGCCCAGCCTAAGCCTTCCTTCTATCGGGATGGGAACCGGATCTTCTTCATCGAGACCGAAAATATTGACGGCATCTGGTCCTACATTGAGCTCTCCGAGCCAAAGCTGCTGGAAGCATTGGATCAGATCGCCAGCTTGTACAACCAATCGGAAGTGCTGCTCAGCAACCGCGACCTGGGCATCGTCCTCTCGACGGACGAGGACGCCCGGCGATCGGCGGACGTGGTCCGACAGTTCGGCGAGGGGGACGATCGCGAGGCCGGTCTGTCCTATACATTGAAGGTCGGCGGCAAGAGCTATGTCGCCATTCGCCACGAGGTCAGCTCCCTGGGCCTATCCTTGATCACCTACGTGAATCAATCCGAGATTACGAGATCGCTCAGCCGGTTCAACACCTGGATCTACATGCTGTTCGGGATCGCCGTCGCGTTCATCGCGATTTATTCGTTCTCGCTTCATTATATGATCCACCGTCCGTTGTCCAAGCTGGTCAAGGCCTTCCATATGATCGAGACCGACAACCTGAACCTGTCGATCGTATCCAAGACGAAGGACGAATTCCACTATCTGTTCAACAGCTTCAACCGGATGGCCTATCGGCTGAAGCGCTCCATCGAGGACAATTACGAGCAGCGGATCGCGCTGCAGCATTCGCAGCTCAAGCAGCTGCAGTCCCAGATCAATCCGCATTTTTTATACAACAGCTTCTTCAACATTTACATGATGTGCAAGGTCGGCGATCCGGAGAGCGCGGCGGAGCTGTCGCAGAAGCTGGGGAGCTACTACCAGTACATCACGCGAAGCGGATCGGACGAGGTGCCGATTTTCAAGGAGTACCAGCATGCGCTCGATTATTGCGAGATTCAGTGCATACGCTTCTCGAACCGCATCCGCTACGAGCATGAGGAGCTGCCCGCCGAGGCGAACGCCGTCTCCGTCCCGCGGCTGATCATCCAGCCCCTCGTCGAGAACGCATTCGAGCACGCCTTTGAAGACGAACAGGATTCCGGCGTCGTCTATATCGGGGCCGATATCCAGGACGAGTGGGTGCGCATTACGGTGGAGGATACCGGCACGCGATTGACGGACGAACGGATCGAGAGCCTGCGGGAATCGCTCGCCAGGGATTCGAAGCAGATCGAACAAACGGGGATGATTAACGTCAACAACCGGCTGCAGCTCAAGTACGGACCGGGCAGCGGATTGTTCGTCTCCCGCAGCGTCTACGGGGGCTTGAAGGTGGAACTCATCATTAGGCAAGGGGAAAGAGAGGCATGAACATGTATCGATTGCTCATCGTAGACGACGAGCCGGTCATCGTCAACGGCTTGTATCAGTTGTTCCATGAAAATCCCGCGTTCGAGCTGGACATCCGCAAAGCGTATTCGTCCGGCGAAGCGCTTGAGATCGCCAAAAAGACGAAATTGGACATTCTGGTCAGCGACATTCGCATGCCCCAGAAGAACGGCTTGCAGCTGGTGGACGAGATCGTCCATTATTGGCCGTCCTGCCGGATCATCTTCCTGACGGGGTACAGCGAATTCGACTACGTGTACGAAGCGATCAAGAAAAACGTGGAAAATTATATTCTGAAAACGGAGGGAATCCAGCCGGTGTTCGAAGCGGTCCGCAGGGCCGTCGGCAAGCTGGAGGAGGAGAACCTGCGCAAAACGCAGCAGGAAAACGCGCGAAGGCATCTTGAAATGGCGGAGCCGTTCCTGAAGACCGAGCTGATCGAAGCGATGCTGGACGGAGCGCCGCTGCCGTCATTGCTCAGCCGCGACCGCTATGCGGAGGTCGGTTTTCGGATCGCGCCCGACCGGCCCTGCTTCCTGCTGGCGGGACTCGCGGACCGACCGGAGGTCCGCCCGCTGCCGGCGCTGCAATCCGTTCAGCGGATCGCGGACGGCCATCTGCCCGGCTCGTTCGCGATCGAACAAGCGATCTGCGGCGGCGATACGCTCGTATGGCTGCTGCAGCCGGACGAGCCGTGGCTCGCGAGATTCGGCGGGGACGAGCCTGGCGTGCCGCGGGAAGGGCAGGCCATCGCCTCTTACATGAAGGGCATCCTGGAGCAAGTGCAGAACGAATGCGAACGGATGCTGGACGTATCCGTCTCGTTCGGGATTACGGGCGATCTGGCCGGCAAATGGGACTCGGTTCGCGACCGGGTCGACACCTTGCGCGCCTTGATCCGGGAGCGCATTCTGCTCGGCCAGAACATGGTCGTCGTCGACCTCGCACAGACGGCCGGGTATCATGCCGCGCTGTACGTCGGCGGGGGCATGAAGCAGGAGGAGTTCAAGGCGCTGCTCGTCGAGCAGATCCACCGCTACGTCCAGGAGAATCTGTCCGGGGACCTGTCCTTGACCGCGATCGCGGGGGCGATGCATTTTAATCCCTCCTATCTGTCCCGGTATTACAAGCAGCTCACGGGCCGCAACTTGATCGAGCATATCCAGTCGGCGAAGCTGAACGCCGCGATGGAACTGATGACGAGCACGTCGCTCAAGCTGAACGATATCGCGGTGCGGGCGGGCTTTGACTCTTACTCCTATTTCACGACGTTCTTCAAGAAAATGACGGGGCAAACCCCGCAGGAGTACCGGAATTCGCATGAAGTAAACAAAGCAAAGCCGATGTAAAAAATGCGAAATTGCAAGCGTTTTCCCCGCGCACTTACAATGAATACATGGAGCTCCTGATCCGAACACAGAACCTCAAGGGGGAAAACGTTCCGTATGAATATTGCAAAAGTAGGCAAGTGGGCGCTGCCCCTCTCGCTCGCCGTCACGGCGGTCACGGCATGCGCCGGTAAAGACAACAACGGCGCATCCTCATCGCCGGCGACGTCCTCGTCGGCCGCATCTTCGCCGGCAGCTTCGTCCTCTTCCTCCCCGGCGGCCAGCCCGAGCGCGAGCGCCCAGGCGCAGGACCCGTTCGGCAAATATCCGGAGACGGTAACCGTCTCGGAAGTCCTCGGCTACAATCCGCCGGAAGATCCGCGGACGCCGAAAGGCCTGACCCCCGACAAAAACGCGTACTTGAAAGACCTTAAAGATATGATGAACATCGAAGTGAAATTCAAGTGGATGGTGCCCTCCAGCCAGTACGAGCAGAAATTCTCGCTGGCCCTGGCGTCCGGCGATCTGCCCGACATTCTGGAGCTGGACCAGAGAAACTACGAGAAGCTTAAAAACCAGAACATGCTGGCGGATCTGACGGAGGCGTATGCGCAATACGCGTCCCCGGACCTTAAGAAGTACATGGAGTCCGACGGCGGCTTCGCGATGAAGACGTTCAGCTCGGACGGCAAGCAGCTCGCCATTCCCGCCTTCGAGGATCCGTTCCTCTCCACGCAGATTCTGTGGATTCGCAAGGACTGGCTCGACGCCCTGAAGCTGCAGCCGCCGACCACGATGGCGGAGCTCGACAAGGTCGCGGACGCGTTCGTGAACCAGGACCCCGACCAGAACGGTCAGAAGGACACCTACGGCGTCGCGCTGCAGAAGGAACTGTTTTTCTGGGGATTCGATATGCGGGGCTTCTTCAACGGGTTCGGAGCCTATCCTTCCGTCGGCGACAAGCAATCCGCCTGGATCAAGGGTACGGACGGCAAGCTCATCCCCGGCTTGATCCAGCCGGAGATGAAGGATGGCCTGGCCATGCTGCAATCCTGGTACAAGCGGGGCATCCTCAACAAGGAGTTCGCGCTGAAGGACGAGAACAAAGTCGTCGAGGATATCATCGCCGGCAAGGTCGGGATCTCCTATGGGGAGTGGTGGTATCCGAACTGGCCGCTCAATTCCAGCGTAGACAAAGACCCCAAGGCGAACTGGATCGCACTCCAGATTCCGGGTGTGGACGGACCGGGCAAGTCGCTCGTTCCGAAAATCCGCAGCGGCAAAGTGTTCGCGGTGAGCAAAAACGCCAAGCATCCCGAGGCCGCCATCAAGATGCTCAACTTCTACATCGAAAAAGGCTACAAGAAGTACTTCGACCCGAAGTCTGCGGAAAAAGGCTATGTCTACAACTGGTTCAATCCGCGCATCTACAATCCGGTCGAGATCGAGACCGTCTATACCGAGGTCAACAAGGCGCTTGACGCCAATCAGACCGAGATCACGCTGGACGACCAGAACTACTCGGCCGTGCAGGGCCGCTTCGAGGCGACGAAGGATTACTTCGCGAAGGATACGTCCAAGGCGTCCATCGGCGTCAACTGGGGTCAATATTTCAGCCGCGTAGCCAAGGATGGCGGCTGGGGCGTGACCCGGCAGATCAAAGAAAAGCAAGCTTTCGTCAATAATGAATTCTTCGGTTTGCCGACTGCCACCATTGTCAGCAAAGGCAGCCAGCTGGATAAGCTGATGCAAGAGTCCTTTACCAAGATCATCATGGGCGCGCCGATCGACGAATTCGATAAGTTCGTGAACAGCTGGAAGTCGCTTGGCGGCGACCAGATCATCAAGGAAGTCAACGAATGGTATGAAAAAGAGGCCGTGAAGTAAGCTGCATGACGATGAGGCGGGGGGTTGCGTCGAGGAGTCGACCGCACCCCCCGCCTGTTAAGTATCCCGTTTTTGAAGCGAGGAGGAACATCCTTGAGAACGTTAAAAAAAGATTGGCCGCTGCATGTGATGGTATGGCCGGGGGTTATTTTTACGCTGATCTACGCTTACGGCCCCATGGCCGGGCTCGTGATGGCCTTTCAGGAATTCGAGCCGCTCTCCGGCTTCTTCAAGTCGAAGTTCATCGGATGGGATAACTTCTCGTATGTGTTCCATCTGCCCGACTTCGGTCAGGTGCTGTGGAATACGGTTGTCATCGCCGTGTTCAAGATGGTGCTGTTCCTGTTAGTTCCTCTTATCCTCGCGCTTTTGCTGAACGAAGTGACGAAAAAATGGTTTTCGCGATTCGTGCAATCGGCGATTTTCCTTCCGTTCTTCCTGTCTTGGACGGTGCTGGGCGGCGTCATCATCGAGATTTTCTCGTTAAAAGGCCCAGTGAACGGCGTGCTCTCCTCCATGGGGCTGGAGCCGATCATGTTCATGCTGAACAACGGCTGGTTCCGGAGCATCATCATCGGAACGGACGTGTGGAAGGGCATGGGCTACAACATGATCATCATGCTGGCCGCCATCACCGGAATCAACGCCACGCTGTACGAAGCCGCTGAAGTGGACGGTGCGGGCCGCTGGAAGCAGATGCTGCATGTCACGCTGCCCGGCATCGCGCCGATCGTGATTCTCCTTAGCGTATTGGGCCTCGGAGGCATCCTGAATGCCGGGTTCGAGCAGATTCTGATCATGTACAACCCGACCGTCTACGAAGGGGCGGACGTCATCGATACTTTCGTATACCGGCTGGGGATCTTCAGTCAACAGTTCGGCCCCGCCGCCGCGATCGGCCTGTTCAAATCCGGGATCTCGCTGGCGTTGGTATCGGTTACCTACTATGCGGCTTACAAGTACAACAACTATCGAATTTTCTAGGCAGGAGGAGGTCTGGTCGTGCGTAAACTTACTTTGGGCAGAAGGCTGTTCATCGGCTTCAACGCTTGTCTGCTGACCGCCATCACCCTGCTCGGCATCGTGCCGTTCATCCATTTGCTAGCCATTTCTCTTAGTTCGAATACGGCCGCCATGGCCGGGGAAGTGAAGCTGTGGCCGATCGGATTTTCCACGGACGCCTATCAGTTTCTGGCGGAGAAGGTCGAGTTCTTCCGTTCGCTGCGCGTCTCCGTCGAGCGGGTCGCGCTCGGCACCCTCGTGAATATGTTCCTGGTGTTCATCACCGCCTATCCGCTGTCCAAGTCCAACAGCCAGTTCAAGCACAGAACGCTGTACGTTTGGTTTTTCGCAGTCACGATCTTTTTCGGAGGCGGGCTCATTCCGACGTACATCATCGTCAAAGCGACCGGCTTGATCGATTCGATCTGGTCGCTGATTCTGCCGGGGGCGCTGAGCGTCTGGAACGTGATCCTGATGCTGAACTTCTTCCGGACGATCCCGAAGGAATTGGAAGAGGCGGCGACGATCGACGGCGCGGGGCACTGGAAGATCCTGACCCGAATTTATTTGCCCGTATCGCTGCCTTCGATCGCCACGATCGGCCTGTTCACGATCGTCGGTCATTGGAACGCGTGGTTCGACGGCATTCTGTACTTGAATTCGCCCGAAAAGTATCCGCTGCAAACCTACTTGTCCACGCTCATTATGTCCATGAATGCGATGCTGACGTCCATCTCGACCGAACAGCTCGAGATGCTGGACAATTTGAGCGAGAAGACGCTGCGCAACGCGCAGATTTTCATGGGCGCGCTGCCGATCATGGTGGTGTATCCGTTCTTGCAGAAGTATTTCGTAAAAGGCATGACCGTAGGCAGCGTCAAAGAATAGGAAGATTGGAAGCTTAGGAGCGTGACTTATCATGGAACCGGTAAAAGTCGCCTTGCTCGGCGCAGGGCTGCGGGGCGTCAATTATTTGGAGTACGCGGTTCATCACCCGCATGAATTGCAGGTGGTGGCCGTCGCGGAGCCGGTCGCCGAGCGGCGTAACGCCTTCCGGGCCCGGCACGGCATCGCGGAGGCGATGTGCTTCGCGAGCGCGGACGAACTGCTGGCCGCGCCGAAGCTCGCGGATGCCGTACTGATCTGCACGCAGGATCGGCAGCATTATGAACCGACGATGCGGGCGCTGGCGGCCGGCTACCACGTGCTCCTGGAAAAGCCGATGTCCCCCGACCCTGGGGAGTGCGTCCGGATGGCCGAGCAGGCAGAGCAGTCGAACCGGATCTTGTCGATCTGCCACGTGCTGCGGTACACGCCCTTCTTCTCGACGATCAAGGAGCTGCTGGATCGCGGCACGATCGGACGCTTGATCTCCATCCAGCACAACGAAAACGTCGGCTATTGGCATCAGGCCCACAGCTTCGTCCGGGGGAACTGGCGGCGCAAGGACGAATCCAGTCCGATGATTCTGGCGAAGTCCTGCCACGACCTCGATATTTTGTCGTGGCTGGTCGATTCGGAGTGCTTGCGCGTATCCTCCTTCGGATCGCTCACCCACTTCACTTCCTCCGAAGCGCCGGCAGGCGCGCCGCTGCGCTGTCTGGACGGCTGCCCTGTGGCGGACGATTGCCTTTACTACGCGCCGAGACAGTACTTGACGGACGATACGAATTGGCCGACCTCGGCCATCAGCGACGACCCGAGCTACGAGGCCCGCTACCGGGCGCTGCAGACAGGGCCGTACGGCAGATGCGTCTATCATTGCGACAACGACGTCGTCGACCACCAGGTCGTCAACCTGGAATTCGCCAATGCCGTCACGGTGGCGTTCACGATGAGCGCTTTTACGAGAGACGTGAGCCGCACGCTCAAGCTGATGGGCACCAAGGGGGAAATCCGGGGTGCGATGGAGAAGAATGAGATCGAGATCGTGCACTTCGGCACCGGCAAAGTAGAGACGATCTCGTTCGGCGGACTGGACGGCCATATCGGACACGGCGGCGGCGACATGCGTCTTATCAAGGACTTTCTGCGTCTCGTACGAGCGGACGGCAAGGGCGACAGTCTGACGTCGGCGCAGCGGTCCGTCCAGAGCCATCTCATCGCGTTCGCGTCCGAACAGTCGAGAGTCGAAGGTCAGGTCGTTTCCCTTGAGCAGTTCGCTCGGCAGTTGTGAGCGGCGAGCTCGTCCGGGAGCGAGAGGGGCAGATCCAAGCATCGTTCAGGGAGGCGTTGGCATTTGAAAATCCACTTTTTAGGCACGGCGGCCGCTGAGGGCATTCCCAATCCCTTCTGCAGATGCGATATTTGCCGGGAAGCATGGCGCTTGGGAGGCAAGGACATCCGCACGAGAAGCTCCGTCATCATCGACGATGTCCTGAAGATCGACTACTCGGCGGATTCTCATATGCAGGCGCTTCGCGATCGCATCGATTTGGGCGCGCTCGAGCATTTGCTGTTTACGCATACGCACTATGACCATTTCATCCCTCACGACCTGTACAACCGTGTCGAGGGAATGGCCAACGGCATCGATCATCCCTTGCACGTGTACGGACACGACGCCGCGATCCAGCAGTGCAGAGCCGCCCTCGGCCCGGATGCCGGCGACAGGTTCGTCGCCCATTTGCTGCAGCCGTTCAAGACCATTGACGTGGGTGAGGCTCAGGTAACGCCGCTGCCGGCGAATCACGACCCGATGGAAACCTGTCTGCTGTTCTATATCGAGAAAGGCGGCAAAAAGTTGTTCTATGGCCACGATACGGGATGGCTGCCCGATGACACCTGGGATTGGCTGAAGGGCAAGACGATCGATATGGCGATTCTCGATTGTACGCACGGCCATACCGGCAACAACCGCAACCCTGGCCATATGGGGATCGAGACCGTCCTTGAGGTTCAGCGCGTATGGCGGGAGGAAGGCATCGTCGGCGACGGCACGTCGATCTACGCCACCCATTTTACCCACAACGCAGGTCTGCTTCACGAACAATTTGAGCGGATCTTCGAGCCGCACGGCATCAAGGTGGCCTACGACGGGTTAATCGTCCAACTTTAATGCGCTACGGCGGGGCGGGGCCGTTTACGGTCACGCTTTTCGCGACGGGCGATGGTTCGTTCGCTCTTAATTATATGGCGTTATATCAGCGCGAAAAGAGGATGCTAAGACATGGCGGTATTCACAACACAGGACAATCATTTTTTGTATAACGGCGAACCGATCCGCATTCTGTCCGGCGCCATTCATTACTTCCGCGTCGTCCCCGAATATTGGAAGGATCGGCTGATCAAGCTCAAGGCATGCGGCTTGAACACCGTCGAGACGTACGTGCCCTGGAACATGCACGAACCTGAGCCGGGCCGGTTCGACTTCGAGGGCATCGCCGACCTGGTCGGCTTCATCGCCCTGGCCGGCGAACTCGGCCTTCACGTCATCGTGCGTCCGAGCCCCTACATCTGCGCGGAGTGGGAGTTCGGCGGCCTGCCGGCCTGGCTGCTCGCCGATCCCGGCATGCGGCTCAGATGCGCGCACCAGCCGTATCTGGACCGGGTGGACGCCTACTATGACGTGCTGCTGCCCAAGCTCGTGCCTCTTCTCTGCACGAACGGCGGCCCGATCATCGCGATGCAGATCGAGAACGAGTACGGCAGCTACGGCAACGATACCGCGTACCTGGCGTATCTGCGGGACGGCATGATCCGCCGCGGCATCGACGTGCTGCTCTTCACCTCCGACGGTCCCGAGGACTTCATGCTCCAGGGCGGCATGGTGCCTGGCGTGCTGGAGACGGTCAACTTCGGATCCAGGCCTGACGAGGCGTTCGCGCAGCTGCGTCGCTACCAGCCGGACAAGCCCTCCATGGTGATGGAATTCTGGAACGGCTGGTTCGATCACTGGGGCGAGCAGCATCATACGCGGGACGCGGCGGAGATGGCGGCCGTGCTGGAAGACATTCTGAAGGCGGACGCCTCGGTGAATTTTTATATGTTCCATGGCGGCACGAACTTCGGCTTCTGGAACGGCGCCAACCATCATGAGGCCTACGAGCCGACGGTCACGAGCTACGATTACGACGCGCTGCTCTCGGAATGGGGGGAGCCGACGGACAAGTACTACGCCGTGCGTGAGGTGATCCGCCGATATGCCGAGCTTCCGGCTCTCCAACTGCCTGCGCCGATTCCACGGAAGGCGTACGGAACGGTGGCGATGGAGGCGCGGGCCGGCTTGTTCGAATCGCTGGATATCCTCTCATCCTCCTTGCGCCGCGCGTGTCCGGAGCCGATGGAAGCGGTCGGCCAGGCGACGGGATTTATTTTGTACAGCACATTCGTGAAGGGGCCTCGTTCAGCCGAGCGGCTGAATCTGCAGGACGTGAGAGACCGCGCGCTGGTGTTCGCGGACGGCCGGTACGCAGGGACGATCGAGAGACAGAACGGAGGCGCGGGCAGCGATTCGGTCGAGATCGCGATCCCTGCGGAAGGCGTCCGGCTGGACATTCTGGTCGAAAATATGGGGCGCGTAAACTACGGACCGCGGATGCTCGACCGCAAGGGCATCACGGAAGGGGTGCGGCTGGGCAACCAGTTCCTGTACGATTGGACGATCCGTCCGCTCCCGCTGAGCGATCTGTCCGCGCTCCAGTTTGAGCCGTCGCGCGCTTCCGCCGAAGGTCCTGCGTTTTACCGGGGGACGCTCCGCGTGGAGGGCCGGCCCTGCGATACGTTCCTAGAGCTGGAGGGTTGGACGAAGGGGGTAGCGTGGATCAACGGCTTCAACCTCGGCCGCTATTGGAGCCGGGGCCCGCAGCGGCGTCTCTACCTTCCGGGACCGCTGTTAAAGGAAGGCGACAATGAGCTTGTCGTGTTCGAACTGCACGGGACCGCCTCCGCGGAAGTGCATTTATGCGAAGGACCGGATCTGGGCTGATTCCGCGGCGCGCCCTGGCCTTCTTCCAGTCGCCAAGCTTATTCGCCGGGAAGGCGTCTGAGCTTGGCGACGATCCAGTAGATGGCCGGCGTCAGGAACACGAGCCAGGTGAACGTCAGAAAAGGCGGCGTCATGATCCATCCGCGGAATTCGGCCGGGAATCGGCTGAACTGGTTGGCGCAAGCGAACACGAAGGACGCCAGCGCGAATACGATCGGCCTGGACGATTTCAGCCCTGCCGAGCGGGCCACGATCCGGGTTGCCATGAACAGCAGCAGAGCCGTCTTGAGCAGCAGCGTAGCCGACCAGATGGCGATCAGGATCGGATCGAGATTTTCCAGCAGCTCGCCGAAGGAGATGAAGCGGACGACCTCCAGCAGCGGATAGTTCAGGTTGCCTGACAGCGTAGGTCCGAACAGCAGCAGGCTCGTCAGCCAAAAGGCGGCCAGCACGACGATGACGAACGCCTGCATCGACGCCAGTTTTCGGACGGGCTTTTTCACCCGCTCGAAAAAAGGCGCGATAAGGAAAATCAGCGTCAGATCGTTCAGCCATCCGGCGGCGAACAGCGACGTTAAAATCAGCTTCGAGGCCGACAAATGGGTTATGAGCGCGATCGACATGTCGTATTTTACCTTGCCCATAAGCACGACGAGGATCGGCACGGTGGTCGCGAACACCGACAGGAAGAACCCGTCGCTCAGCAGCGCGATCGAGCGGATGCCATCCCGCGCGGCCAACGAGGCGCAGAGCATGAAGCAGGCCAGAATCACGGGGGTAGGCGTGCCCTCCAGGTAGACCGAGATGAACAGATCCGAATACGCGGTAGCGCTCAGCGTGGCTACGGTTAGACAGTAGAGCAGCACGAGCGCCGTAAACGCAAAATGGGGGACGCGCCCGACGACGGCGGGTCCGTATTCGCTCCATTCGCGTTCTTTAAACGCGTAGGCGAGTCGCACGGAAAAGGAGGCGATGCACAGGCTGACGAGGCCGGCGGCGGGAATCGCGAGCCATCCCAAATACCCGCCCATCATAAAGAGCGGGCTTAGCATGAACACGAGCGGCACGGCCATCAGATACAAGGACCACAGCCGCCATAAATGCCCGAATTTGATCGGTTTCATCCTTCTTCGAACTCCTTATACGACGCGCATGATCAATCCGTCCAACCGAACAGGGCCCGAACGAGCCATACGGGCAGCGGCAGCCAATCGCCGTACGTCGTCGCTCCCGCATATCCAAGGCACAGCACCCACAGCGTCATTACCGCGAGCCTGGTGCGTCTGTCCCCGCGCCGGAGGCAGTACAATTCGATCGCGCCCACCGCCGCCATTACGAGCCAGGCCGCCCTCATTGGCCTTCTCCTTCCACGATGTCCCAGAACGGCTTATTCTCGGCGTTGAGATGGGTGATCCGGATGTCGGCCGTCACTTTGAAATGCACTTCCTTGCCGTATATTTGCGGCCACCTCGTTTTCATTCGGTCCCATGACTTCGGGTAGCGCCATTCGATATGTCTCCCGACCTCCAAAATATCCGCGCCGGCGGCTTGGGACTTCTCCAGCGCGAGCCGCAGATCAGAGGCAAGCGCGGCGTTGATTTTCTGTTCGAGCCTGTGCAGCTGCTTCGCCTCGGATACGTCGAGCCGGGTCTGCAAGGACTCCAGCGTCGCCTCCGCGCGGATCTCGACCGTGCATGGGATCTCGTCCCCGCGCGGCCTGCCGGTCCGAATGCTCCCCTTAAGGCGGTACAGCTTGAAGTTGAACTGCCCGCCTTCGTACAGCACGTCGTAGATCGGTTCCGACAGATCGCCGTGCGTCCAGCTGACGACCCGGGTCTCGTCGACGCCCAGCTTGTCTTTCATATGCATGTTTTGAATCATCGCCGAGCCTGCGATACCCGTCCACAAGCTGTTCTTGCCGCCTTCGCTCACTAGCGGCTTCCTGCCGGTCTCCAGCAGCGGGACGGCGATGCCGACGCCGGCTGCTGTCGCAACGGCCAAGTCCTTCACAGTCGCTCTGCCTACGAAATGGCGATTGCCGAATTCCCGCAGCACCTCGGATGGCGCGCCTTCGAATACGGGCGTCATGCCGACCACCTCTTTGGCCTGTCCCTCGGAAATAAAAACGTAGGTCCGCAAGGGGAGCGTGGGATTGCGGAACGCCCACTCCAAAATATTTTTAAAGCCCCTCTGCCTGGCATAATCCGCGCTGATCACGATGGCGCGCGTCTGGCCCCAGTTAAGTTTTCGCGTGAGGTCCTTCTGGATTTTTTCCATCGCCTCGGGCAGCGATGCCGCGGATTGCGTGTCCGCCGTAAACGCCCTGGTACTCTGACTGGCGTTGGGATTCGTCGCCGACCCGAGCCGGTTCGGCAGCGGAGCCGCGACGGTGAGCATGACTTCCCCCGGCTTTTCTCCCATGTCGACATAGGCGCTCGTGATGAAGCTGCGGTCGTTGAGCTCCTTCTTCGACCAGCAGCCGCCAAGCGGTATGAGCAGCAAGGCTGTCGTCAATATCCGGGCGATCCTATTCATGGCCGGACGTCCCTTCCGCCGCGTCCGATTTGCGGTAGGCCTCGGGACGGGGCTCCATGCGCGACCAGTCGATGCGGACGAAAATATCCTTCCAGTCCCGAAGGGACAACGGGGCGAGCGGATGCATATACGGTACGCCGAACGATTTGAGCGAGATCAAATGCAGGAACAGGATGAACAATCCCGTCACCAATCCGGCCATGCCCAGCAATCCTCCGAGCAGCAGCAGCGGGAACCGCAGCAGGCGGAAAGCGAGCCCGAGCTCGAAGTGCGGGATGACGAAGGATGCGATGCCGGTGATCGATACGACGATGACGGTCGGAGCCGAGACAATGCCGGCCTGTACGGTCGCTTGGCCGATGACGATCGCGCCGATGATCGATACCGTCTGTCCGAGCGGCCTCGGGATTCGAATGCCGGCTTCACGGAGCCCCTCGAAGATGAGCTCCATGATGAGCACTTCCGCCAGCGCGGGGAACGGAATATTCTCGCGCGCGGCCGAGATGGTGATGAGCAGGTTAGAAGGGACCATCTCCGGGTGGAAGGTCGTGACCGCGACATACACGGAGGGCACGAGGAAGGACATGGCGACGAAAAAAAGCCGGATCCAGCGAATCCAGGTCGATGCGAGATAGCTCTGGTAGTAATCCTCCGCGGACTGCATCAGCGAAAAGAAAGTAACGGGGGCGATCAGCGATTGCGGGGTGCCGTCGATCATCAAGCCCACTCTGCCTTCCATGAGCGAGGCGGCCAGCGTATCGGGTCGCTCCGAATACTGGATCGTGGGAAAAGGCGACCAGCTCGTATCCTCCATCCGTTCCTTGATGTAGCTTGAGCCTAGCACGCTGTCCGCGTCGACGGCGTCCAGCTTATTTTTGATCTCCCGCAGAACATCCTGGTTGCACATGCCTTCTATATAAACGAGGTAAGCTTCGGTTTTGGTGAATCGTCCGAACGTGTATTTCACCGTCTTGAAGTCGGGGTGCTTCAGCTTGTGCCTGACCAGCGACAGATTCGTCCGGATGCTCTCCACGAAGGCCTCTTGCGGACCGACGATGACGGTCTCGTGCTGGGATTCCGTCACCGAGCGCTCGCTGTACAGCGTCACGGGGAAGAGGCAGATGCCGGATCGACCGCGGTCGATCAACAGCGCCGCTTGGCCTTCAAGCAAGGCCTCCACCGCCGAATCCGTATCTGCGCACGGAGTCGCCTGCATGGAGACGACCGCGCCGTTCAGGAGGCCGGCCAGCAACCGGCGCCCGTTATCGACGGAGTCGAGCTCCCGGAGCGGCTTGATGAGATGCTCAAGCAGCGCGTCTTTGTCCGCGATCGTCTCGAAGTAGACGAGCGTGCATGGAATGCGGCCCGCCGCGATCGGCTGGAACACCAGATCGTCGGCGTTGTTGAACGCCTGGCGGATGCGGGAGAGCGGATCGCCGGCGGCCGAGCCGGCGCGCCGGGCGCCTCCCGGGACACCGGCTCCGCCGGCGGCTAGCCGCGACCCGCGCCCGGGTGGCGAATGCCTGCGCAGCCAGGCCAGCATGAGCCGTCTGAGCATATCGGTGCCGCGCCCCCTATCCGATTCGTTGACAATAGTATGCAACGAAGGCATTTTTCTCATCCGCCCCGTTTTTCAGAATTTGTTCAGTAACTAGTGATATAAAAAGAGTATGTGAATCGTCGAGCACCGAAAATAGGAGGACACTATCATGCTGCAAACGGTTAAATTCGAAGCAAACGATACGGCAAACAACCCCGTCGGTACGGCGATGAGCGTCATCGGAGGCAAGTGGAAGGGCGTCATTCTGTATCAGCTCATCAAGCAGGAGGCGCGGTTCAATCAGCTTCGCCGCATGATCCCCGGCATCACGCAGCGGATGCTGGTGCTGCAGCTGCGGGATCTCGAGCGCGAAGGCCTCGTGCAGCGCATCGTCTACCAGGAGACGCCGCCCAAGATCGGGTATCGCCTCACCGATTACGGCCGCACGCTCGAGCCGGTCATCCTGATGCTCAAGGAATGGGGCGAGGGGCACCAGGCATCCGTGCATTGATCGATCGAATAGGCGGGCGGGAACCGAGCCGGACCAGGGCTGCGGTTCTTTTTTTTTGCGTCTGGTAAGCCAGGCAGTCATGATCGAACCTGTGCGCATCCCATTTAACCGTCCGTTAATCCGCGCTTTACAACGATAAGCTACACTAAGGCTGCGGCTCGTCGACGTTTACGAAAAGCCGGACATTCGCCCGCCAAAGGAGAGCCGACATGGGGATACACGCCTACTTCAGATCGCTGGACGTGCTTGACCGGATCATTCGCTGTCCCGGCAAGTTCAAGTTCGAAGAGCATAGCGTCGCCGCGCACTCGTGGAAGGTCGTCCAGTATGCCAAGACGTTCGCGGATATCGAAGAGCAGCAGGGCGCGGTCATCGATTGGAAAAAGCTGTACCGGATCACGAGCAGCCACGATTACGGAGAAATTTTCATCGGGGACATCAAGACGCCCGTCAAGCATTCGTCCATGCAGCTTCGCACGCTTCTGCAGCGCGTCGAGGAAGGCATGATTCATAACTTCATCGAGGAGCATATTCCCCGCGAGTTCAAAGCAATCTTCCAGGAGCAGCTGCGGGAGGGCAAGGACCAGTCGGTGGAAGGCATGATCCTTGAGGCGGCAGACAAGCTGGACCAAGTGTACGAAGCATTCTCCGAGCTGCAGCGGGGCAATACGGAGAAGGAGTTCGTCTCGATGTACCGGCACGCACTGCTTAGCATTCGCCGCATTCCGCTCAAGTGCGTCGATTACTTTTTTGACAGCATTTTGCCCGATCTCGTGAACGAGGAGTCGATGTCTCCCGTCGACATCCGCAAGATCACGGAGGAGGCGCTGGCCTCTCCGCCTTCGCAGCCGTATCCGGCCTGAAGACATTTTAAACGCCTTATTCGCATGCGGGGTCGCTTCCTGTTCGGAGCGCTTCTCCCTTTCGAAGGGCGTTTTTATTATGCAGCACGGATGAATAGCAAAGGACAGCAACTTATTGTAATTACAGTGTTGACAAATGGTGGATATAGATATTATCTTTTGAGTTATAAGATCATATCTATCGGCATGCGGGAGAATGCGAGGCGACTATGAAGAAGCTGGCACATGAAGAGATACTCGAACAGTTGCAGGCGCGAATCCGCCTTGGGGAATGGAAGCCTGGGGAACGTCTGCCGACGATGCAGGAACTGGCGTCGCGGTTTGGGCTCAGCCTGACGTCGGTACGGGAGGCGCTGCGCCTGCTCGAGAGCCGCAGGATCGTCAGCATCGAACACGGCAGAGGCATATTCGTCAGCAACGATCCGGGGCTGCTCGACGATCCTATGGCTCCGATCAGAGGGATGGAGACTGGTTCGCTGCTGGAGCTGTTGGAAGCGCGCCTGGCGATCGAGCCTGAACTGGCGGCTTATAGCGCGATGCGATCGTCCGTAGCGCAAGCCCGGTCTATCCGCGAGCTGGCGGATCTGATGGAAGAGCAGATGCGGCGAGGGGAAGATCATTTCGCGACGGACGTCCGGTATCATCGGGAGATCGCGGAGAGTGCGGGCAATCAGTTGCTCGCCCGCATGCTGTCCGTCGTGGCCGATCTGTCGGCGCAAGGCAGGAGAGAGACGGATAAGCTGCCTCATATGCGGGAGAAGGCTGCCGGGTATCACCGGCTGATCGCGATCGCGATACAGGAGCGGGAAGCCGAACATGCGAGGAAGCTCATGCAAGCGCATATTCAAGACATGATCAATGCCGTTCAAACGAGAGGAAGTGGGTCATGAAGATCACGAGCCTGGAGCTGTTCATCGTTCCGCCGAGATGGCTGTTTCTGAAGATCGATACGGATGAAGGTATAGCGGGCTGGGGAGAACCGATCGTGGAGGGCAGAGCTCGCACGGTGAAGGCAGCGGTCGAAGAGTTGAGCGAGTATCTGATCGGCAAGGATCCGCTGGCCATCGAAGATCATTGGCAGGCGATGTACAGAGGCGGGTTTTATCGAGGCGGTCCCGTGCATATGAGCGCCATAGCGGGCATCGATCAGGCGCTTTGGGATATCAAGGGCAAATACCACCAAGCTCCGATTTACCAGTTGATGGGCGGAGCTTGCCGTCAGCGTATGAAGGTGTACTCCTGGATCGGCGGGGACCGTCCTTCCGATGTCGGGCAGGCCGCATTGCGCGCACAATCCGAAGGCTTCTCCGCCGTCAAGATGAACGCGACGGAGGAACTCCAGTATATCGATTCCTACGACAAGATCGATCAGGTGCTGAAGAGAGTAGCTGCGGTCAGGGGAGCCGCCGGACCGGATCTGGGTATCGGCATCGACTTCCATGGCCGCGTACATAAGCCGATGGCGAAGATTCTGGCCAAGGAGCTGGAGGCATTCCGTCCGATGTTTCTCGAAGAGCCCGTACTCCCGGAGAACAACGAGGCGCTGCGGGACATCGCGGCCGCTACGAATATTCCGATCGCGACCGGAGAGCGGATGTTCTCCCGATGGGACTTCAAGAGACTGCTCGCAGACGGATATGCCGATATTATTCAACCGGACGTGTCGCACGCAGGCGGTATAACCGAGTGCAAAAAAATCGCGAGCATGGCGGAAGCTTACGACGTCGCGCTTGCGCTGCATTGTCCGCTCGGACCGATCGCGCTGGCTGCCTGCCTGCAAGTGGACGCGACCTGCCATAATGCGGTTATTCAAGAGCAGAGCCTTGGCATTCACTACAACCAAGGCAACGACCTGCTGGATTATATCGTCGATCCGTCCGTGTTCAAGTACGTAGACGGCTGCGTCTCGATCCCGGACGGTCCGGGACTCGGCATCGAGATTGACGAGGCGCATGTGCGGAAGATGGCGGCGATCGGGCATGACTGGAAAAATCCGATCTGGCGTCATAAAGACGGCAGCGTGGCGGAATGGTGAAGGAAAGAGCGCGGTATAGATGAAAAGCGTCCGACTGCCCCGTGTATAGGGCAATCGGACGCTTGTTTTTTTATTCGGCGGTCTCCACCCGAATGCTGCCGCTGTCCGTGCGCACCTTCAGGACGTCGGCGGTCTGCCCGGGGGAGTCCGGCGCATGGATCGACCCGGAGTCCGAGCGGAGGTCGTACTGTCCCGCGAACGCCGCGGGCAGCTCGACGCGGACGCTGCCGGAATCGGTCTTTACGCTAGACGAAGCCGTATCCGTCTTCTGCAGCTTGACGCTGCCGGAATCCGATTTGATCGTCGCGGCGCCGTGGAGGGACGCGAACTGGATCGAGCCGGAATCCGACGAGGCGGTCGCGTCGGCCGTGACGCCGTCGGCCTTGATGCTACCCGAATCCGTCTTGACCGACAGCTGCTCCGACTGGATGCCGCTCAGCTTCACCGATCCGGAGTCGGCCTTCATCTCGAGCGTCCCCGCTACGATGTTCGAAGCCTTCAGCGAACCGGAGTCGGAGCCGATCTTCACCGTTTGCGCCTTAGGACCGTCTACGGTCACCGATCCCGAGTCCGACTTCACCGTGACGGCATCCAGGCGTCCGGCGCCGCTCAGCGCGACGACGATCGTTTGCTTTTCGCTGCCGAAGTTGAAGCTGAGGTTGAACAGCTTGAATTTGGGCTTGAGATTGAGCTCGAGCTTGCCGCCTTCCAGCGTGACGTCCGACAGCCGGCTGATGACTTCCTTTTCTTCCTTGCCGTCGAGCTTGACGGAGTTCTTGCCGTCGGCGCTCTGGACGAACCGCACGTCGAGCCGCTTCGCATCGCCTACAATCGCAAGCTCATGCAGTTCTCCTTCGTCGAACGCCCACGTTTGCGAGTGCGCCTTCAGCGGCTCCGAAAATTGAAATTTGTAATAGGCCGCGCCGCCGAGCCCGATTAAAATCAGACCGACAGCGATCGTAATCCAGGATACTTTCTTCATTATATAAACCTTCCTCTCCGAGTGCGGTTCGTCCAATCCAGCGCGCGCGCCGTCAGGCGAATGCCGCCCTTGAACGCGGCGATCGTGCCGAAGGCGGCCAGCATGCCGATGCCCATCATTGCCAAGCCGACATACATCTTAGCCGGATAGCCGTATCCGTTGAACGCCCAGTCCGCCAGCACGCCGAGCGGCGCCGTGAGCAGCGCCACGTTGGCTGCCGCGATGGCCGAGAGCACGGCCCACAGCGTAAGCCATAGAGGGACCGCGATGATGCTGACCAACGAGAGCAGCGCGGTCGCGAGCGGACTGGCCGGTTTGTTTTCGTTCATGTTCATTCCCCGTTTCTGAGCCGATGGCAGAACCCGTATATTTCGTTGCTTGCTGCTTCATTATAGGATGGCGTAGCTTAGCGAGGAACGGACGTCGGTTGGAATGAGACTCCGCCTTAAGTCTAGGAAGATTATAGCAGAAGGCTCGTTCGAACGGCCGGTTTCGTTTGGAGGCCTTTTCCTGCGGGTATACAACGGGTATACAAATTGTACAAGATGAACGATTTCGCCGCAGCTTGACAGTTGAATCGTAAAAAGAGCCTGCGCGAAAGTGCTTTGAATTTGGACGGATTTAGACTATATTTTGTCACAATTTTGTGATAGAATGTTCACAGATAGCGTTTCCAGCGAAGGGAGCTGTTCACAATGAGAAAAGACATGACGATCGCTTTGAAATGGACCGCAGCGGTTATTATCGCGTTTGGCGTCATTTGCAGCGCTTTGAATATGCACGAGTTCAACGATGGTAATTTGGGGCTCATGATCGGAATCGGCTTCCTCGTCGGCGGATTGCAGATCCTGCTGTTCGGCGTCGCCGCTCCGCTCATGATGAAGAAGTCGGACCTGGAGCCGGAAGGCCTGGATAAGGTCGAAGACCTCGCCTGACGGAAGGTCGCCTCGCGCGATCCGATCAACCAAAGACTGCCTGCGCAGAGAGACTTCTCCGCGCCAGGCAGTTTTTTTGTTGCCATTGTTTGAACAAAAGTCGAATTGGTGAACAATTTATTGCTAAATATCAAACAAACATTGACGCCTTTGTTAACAGCAGCGCCGAGGCCCTCTGATTTTGTTATGTTATTCACATAGCGCAGGAATCTGACGAGAGATCTGCGGGCCACGGCGCCAAGCCGCAATCAAGGAGTGTGAGCAAATGAAGTACAAAGGGTGGTTCATGCGGGCGGCCGCGTTTCTGCCGCTGGCTTTGATGACGTTCCTGCTGTCGGGATGCGCCGACGTCGTCGTCCTTAATCCTAAAGGGGAGATCGGCAAGCAGCAGCTTGATCTCATCTACATCACGACGGGGCTTTGTCTCATTATTATCGTGCCCGTCCTTATATTGACGTTCTGGATTGCCTGGAAGTACCGGGCGAAGAGCAAAAAGAAAGAAGCGTACCAGCCGGAGTGGGATCACAGCACGAAGCTGGAGACCATCTGGTGGGGCATTCCGATCCTGATCATCCTGCTGATCGCGATCGTCACGGTGCAATACAGCTACAAGCTGGAGCCTTCCAAGGCGCTCGCTTCCGACGAGAAGCCGATCACGATCCAGGTCGTAGCGCTGGACTGGAAGTGGCTTTTCCTCTATCCGGAGCAAGGCATCGCCACGGTTAATTACGTGCAGTTCCCGGAAAAGGTTCCGGTTCAGTTCCAGCTGACTGCGGACGCGCCGATGAACTCGTTCTGGATCCCGCAGCTCGGCGGCCAGATCTATACGATGTCGGGCATGGCGATGAAGCTGCATCTGATCGCGGACGAACCGGGCGATTACTTCGGCACGGGCGCGAACTTCAGCGGCGAATACTTCGGCAAGATGACCTTCAACGCCAAGGCGACGTCGAAGGCAGACTTCGACAAGTGGGTGCAGGAAGTCAAGCAGTCGTATCCGGCGATGAACCAGGACGGCTACAAGGAGCTGGCGCAGCCGGAGACTTCGATGGTGCGGTCGTTCTCCGCATTCCCGAAAGGCCTGTTCGACAACATCGTCAACAAATATGTCGTTGCCGGCGGTTCCGGCCATCATCACGGAGGCAGCGACACGACTGCCGCGAAGGAAGATGCGACGGGTTCGGAGAATCACGAAGGCCACGATATGAGCAAGATGGACATGAGCGAGATGGACATGAGCGGCATGGACATGTCCGACGCGGGCGATACCGGCGCCGCGCATCAACATTAAGGAGGGGACCCGATTGAAGATTACCAAGCTATCCGACTTCTTCGTGACAGGGGACCCGCTAATCTACGGCGCCGACGTCGCGATCGGACTGACGATGGTCGCCATCGTCGTCGCGCTCACGGCGTTCAAGCGCTGGGGTTGGCTGTGGCGCGAATGGCTGACGACCGTCGATCACAAGCGGATCGGCATTATGTACGTCATCGCTTCGCTGCTCATGCTGTTCCGCGGGGGCGTCGACGCCCTGCTCATGCGGACGCAGCTCGCGCTGCCAGACAGCATGGAGTTTCTGAAGCCCGATCACTATAACGATATTTTCACGACGCACGGCGTCATCATGATTCTATTTATGGCGATGCCTCTGATGTTCGGTCTGTTTAACCTGACAGTGCCCCTGCAGATCGGCGCGCGCGACGTCGCGTTCCCGCTGCTGAACTCTCTCAGCTTCTGGCTGTTCTTCATGGGCGCGATGCTGTTCAACGTCTCCTTCGTCATCGGCGGTTCGCCGGAGGCTGGCTGGCTGGCTTATCCGCCGCTCTCAGAGAAGATGTTTAGCCCGGGCGTCGGACAGGACTTCTATATCTGGGGTATTCAGATCTCGGGTATCGGCTCTTTGATGACCGGTATCAACTTTATCGTCACGATACTGAAGATGCGCGCACCGGGCATGAAGCTCATGAAGATGCCGATGTTCACCTGGTCGGTCCTCTCGAGCTGCGTGACGATCATCCTGGCGTTCCCGATTCTGACGGTGACGCTGGCGCTGCTCTTCATCGACCGTTACTTCGGCGCCCACTTCTTCACGCTCGACATGGGCGGCAATCCGATGATGTACATCAACCTCATCTGGATGTGGGGCCACCCCGAAGTTTATATCGTCGTCTTGCCGGCTTTCGGCATTTTCTCGGAGATCGTGGCCACCTTCTCCAAGAAGCGGCTGTTCGGCTACGGCTCCATGGTGTTCGCATTGATGAGCATCAGCGTCTTCTCGTTCTTCACGTGGGCCCACCACTTCTTCACGATGGGCTCCGGCGCCAACGTCAACGCGTTTTTCGCCGTCACGACGATGATCATCGCGATTCCGACCGGCGTCAAGATTTTCAACTGGCTGTTCACGATGTACAAGGGGAAAATTACGTTCGAGCTGCCGATGCTCTGGACGATGGCCTTCATTCCTTGCTTCGTCGTAGGCGGTATGACGGGCGTCATGCTGTCCGTCGCGCCGGCCGACTTCCAGTTCCACAACAGTTACTTCCTGATCGCCCACTTCCACCAGGTGCTGATCGGCGGCGTCGTATTCGGTTACTTCGCGGGTCTGTATTACTGGTGGCCGAAGGTGTTCGGCTTCAAGCTTAACGAGAAGCTCGGACGCTGGGCATTCTGGCTGTGGAACATCGGCTTCTATGTCTGCTTCATGCCGCAATACGTGCTCGGCCTCATGGGCATGACGCGCCGCGTCAGCTCGTACAGCTGGGACACCGGCTGGTGGAGCTGGAACTTCGTCTCCACGATCGGCGGTTTCCTGATGGGTATCGGCTTCCTGTTCCAGGTGTGGCAGATTCTGCACAGCATCAAGTTCATGGAGCGCGTCAAGGGCGATCCGTGGGGCGGCCGCACGCTCGAATGGTCGATCCCTTCGCCGGCGCCGTTCTACAACTTCGCGATCACGCCGAAGGTCGAAGGCAGAGACGACTGGTGGCGCCGCAAGGAGCTCGCCGCGCAGGGCATTCAGGATCCGCCGCCGAAGTACGAACCGATCCACATGCCGAAGAACTCGGGCACGCCGATCGTCATGTCGGTCTTCTGGTTCATTCTCGGCTTCGGCTTCGTCTTCGACTGGCTGTGGCTGATCGTGCCGGGCGCGATCGGCATCGCGGGCACCATGCTGTATCACTCGTTTAACTACGATACCGATTATTATGTCACGGTAGACGAGATCAAACGTACCGAAGCCAAAGCGGGGAGGGTTGTCTAATGGCGCATGTCGCGGCTAACAAATCATCGCACGATCACGACCACGGTCATGGCCATGACGGCCATCACGACCTCGAAGCGCTGCGGATGATGGGCTTCTGGATTTTCATCATTACGGACTGTATTATCTTCGGCACGCTGTTCGCCACGTATGCCGTCCTGCAGAACAACACGGCGGGCGGCCCTTCGGGCCACGAGCTGTTCGAGATGCCCGGCGTCATCGCCGAGACGTTCATCCTGCTCACCAGCAGCTTCACCAGCGGTCTGGCCGTCCTCTCCATGAATCGGGGAGACAAGAAAGGTCTGATCGGCTGGTTGATCGTCACCGCGCTTTTGGGCGCATCGTTTATTACGCTTGAAGTGACCGAGTTCCTGAAGATGATCGACGAGGGCGCCAAGATCTCGACCAGCGCGTTCCTGTCCGCCTTCTACACGCTCGTCGGCACCCACGGTTTGCACGTATCCATCGGCTTGATCTGGATGATCGCGCTCATGATTCAGGTCGGCAAGCGCGGCATCACGCCGGTGACGAAGCGCAAGATCAACAACATCAGCTTGTACTGGCACTTCCTCGACGTCGTGTGGATCTTCGTCTTTACGATCGTGTACATGATGGGGGTGAGGTAAATGGCGCAGCATCATGACACGCACGCTTCGCACGGCGGAGACGCGCACGAGTCCCACGGCTCGCTGAAGTCCTACGTGCTCGGGTTCGTCCTGTCGCTCGTGCTGACGGCGATCCCGCTGATCCTCGTGCTGAACGATATCGTAACGGGCAATGCCGCCGACGTCGTCCTGCTCGTGACGGCCGTCCTGCAGTTCGTCGTCCAGCTGTTCTTCTTCATGCATTTGAAAGAAGAGAAGAAGCCGCGCTACAACCTGATGGTGCTCCTGCTCGGCCTCGTCATCGTCCTGACGATCGTCGCGGGCTCCATCTGGATCATGAAGTACAACATGGTGTCGCATTGATCCCTTTGCGGGATCTGCGGCACGCGCAATAAAGCGAGAGAGCAGCCCGAGGGGCTGCTCTCTTTTTTTGGAACAATTGGAAAGAAGTTGTATGCGTTCGTAGGGGCTGAGCTCTACAATGCCGCCCAAGGGAGGAGTGTCGAGGGCGGTGGGACGTGTTGCAGGCGGGACAAGCGCTGTTGCGGGAGTGCAGACGGCGCCGGAGCTTGCTGCAACCGAGAAAAGCAACGTTACAAGAGCGACGAGGGCGGTGGAGTGTGCTGCAAGCGGGAAAAGCGCGGTTGCAGGAGAGAGTCGGCGCTGTAACCGAGAAAAGCAACGTTACAGGAGCGACGAGGGCGGTGGAGCGTGCTGTAAGCGTGAAAAGCACGGTTGCAGCAGTAGGCTGCGACCGTCAGGATTGCCTGAAGTCCGCCTCCGGTCCGCTCGGCAATTCCACGATGACGGCGGACTTGTCGTCGGATTTCTTGTGGCGCGGGTAGCGCTCGCAGTCGGGGTCGAGCGCTTCCTCGCGTTCAAGCTCGTCCATGAACGCCTCGATGCCGCGTATGTCGAGCACGTCTGCGAGCTTTTCCCATTTGCGCGGGTCGTCGTCGTTTTCGATGAAGTGGAACATGCCGTCGGTAACCGCGTAAATCCGGACGATGTTGGCACAGGAGATGCGCCCATATTCCATCGTATAAGCCAGCGCAGGATCGCCGTTCATGACGGCATAGCCGTCCGGCGCATTCGCCTTGTCGCGATTGCACTTGAACACGGGCTTCAGCCGCTGCGATACCTTCTCCTTAGGCAGCGTGCCGTACTTGAGCAGCTGCTGCTTGGCCTGCAGCGCCTTCAGGTCGAATTCAGCGACTTGATTGCGGGTCAGCGTCCGTACGCTCCCGTCACGGTATCGCGCGAGCAGCATGCAGTCTCCGGCCTGCACGTATTCGAGATGCGTGCGACGCCAACGGACGACAGCGAACACCGCGCCCCAGCGCTTCCACTTGGCGGCGACGTCGACGCCCGCGTCCAGCATGCGCTGCATCAGCATCGCATTGGCGCGGAGGACGGCTTGGGCCAGATCGAGATCGGCATCGCCGACAGCAGCATCAGCACCGACACCGGCACTAGCACCTGCACCAGCATCAGCATCAGCACCGGCACCGGCACCGTCACCAACACCAGCACCAGCACCAGCCCCAGCACCATCACCAGCCCCAGCACCATCACAAGCCCCAGCCCCAGCACCAGCACCAGCACCAGCACCAAGCGCTTCGGCTAGCAGGCCGGCAGCGATGCGGCCGCCCGTAAAGCCCGCCTCATCCTTATACGGGAGCATCGCGGACACGCCGTCCACGACGCCGTACACGTGGGTTTCCGGATAGACGACGAGCGCGTCCTCGTTCGCCGAAGCGGCGCTGCCCGGGCGGGTAGCGGACATGACCTTCACGCCATAGGGCAAGCCCAGCTCCCGATACACCTGTTTCCAGCGCGAGAGAAGCGCCTCATTAGTGACGTCCGGCCGGAAGTCGAGCTTCAGGTACGTACGAATGGCCGGCAAGCGGAAGTCGTCCGTCTCGAGCACGGCGCGCTCCTTGCCGTCTTCCTTCATCTGATGCAGCGCCGCCAGGCTCACCGCGTGGCCGAGTCCTTGCCCGGCAAATGCGGGATCGACGCCGACCATATGCAAATAGCCCCAGTCCTCGCCCCATTCCGGTTCCTGCCAGGCGCAGGCGGTCGCCACGGGGACCTCTTCGCGGCATAGGAACAGCACCCTGCCCGGCCGGTAATAAAAATGCGATTGAATACGTTCGCGGAAGCTTCGCTCCCAGCCGAACGCGAGCTTGACGATCCGCTCCCAGTGCGGCTCGTCGCCCGGCTGGAAGCTGCGGCACGTATACCCGTCCGGCAGCCGGAGGGGCGGCAGATCGGCCAAGCATGCTCTGCGCATCACGAGCTGCGGCAGCTGTCTCTGTTGCGTCATCTTTACGATCTCCTTGTCGGCTTCTTCTGCTTGCGAAACTTGCGAAAATCGGGCATCGCCACCGGCTCCCCATCTCTGGCGCGCGACTGAACGGACAGCGGGAAGACGGCGCTCCATTCGACTGCGTCGTACACGTCGATGAGCGGCGGTCTGCGGTCCCGGACGGCCAGCGCGAACTCTTCCAGCGCGAGATGATTGGAGCCGCCATGGCTTGCGCGGCCGCTCTCGGCGGCTTCGCGGTCAAGACGGACCCAGGAGGGCGGATCGAACTCGGCCGCATAGCTGCCGAGCGGCTCCCATACGCCCTCCGGCGCGCCGCCCCAAGGGGGCGTCCGCATCGGGGAGCGGCCCTCGAGCCAGACGAGGTCCTCCTCGTCGTCGTGACGGCGGGACACATAGGCGCCTCTCGTGCCTTGCAGCGAGTAGCTATGCATATTATGCGGGCGCGGCGACGTCCAGTCGACCCGAAGGGCGATGAGCGCGCCGGATTCCGTCGTCAGGTGGGCGACGGCCGAATCGCCCTGCTTCCAGAAGCCGTGCTGCGCAGCCGGATGACCGGCGCCGAACTTATCGCGGAAGTAGTGCTGCAGCGCGCGTGAATTCGAGGTGAAAGCCGACAGGCTCGCGAGCCGATCCCCGCCTTCGCGGCCGAGCCCCAGCCACTTGGCGAGCGGGCCGATCGAGTGCGTCGGGTAATTGAGCCCGTCGTAATCGCGATGAAGCTCGCCCCGCCAGGTCAGCGAGCCGTTCTCCGTATGAACGGCATGCCGCAGATCGTGAATGTATCCGCCCTCCAGGTACGTGATTTCGCCGAAGACGCCGGCCTCCGCCATCCGCTGCACCGTCATGCTGGCGCGCTCGAAGTAGTAATTTTCGGACATCATGTATGTCAATCCGGTCGACTCCACCGTCTCGACCAGCTCCCAAGCATCCTCCAGCGTGTGCGCTGCGGTCACTTCGCTCAGCACGTGTTTCCCGGCTCGCAGCGCCCGGACCGCCTGACGAGCGTGCAGCAGCATCGGGCTCGCGAGCAATACCGCGTCGATATTCGGGTCCTCCAGCAGCCGGTCATAATCCGTATACCCCTTAAGTTCGGGATATTCGGCCTGCCACAGGCGAACCGTGTCTTCCCGCAGGTCGCATATGGCCGCAAGCTGAACGAGCTGCGACAGCGCCGCGATCGTCACCCTGAATCTTCCGCCCCGGTTGCCGCCCACGATGCCCAGGCGCAATGGCTTCGCATCCATCAGTACAGCCTCCATTTCTTATTTGACGGACCCGATGACGAGTCCTTTTTTGATGTGGCCCTGCAGCGCGATATAGATGGCGATCGGCGGGATCGAGGTCATGAACAGCCCGGCGAGCAGCAGCGGGTAGTCCGTGTCAAACCGCTTCAGAATCGTGGCCACCGCGACCGTCATCGTCTTCAGGTCGTCGGACTGCAGGAAGATAAGCGGCGTGAACAGATCGTTCCACCAGCCTGTCGTATTGAAGATGGCCAGCGTGACGATCCCGGGAACCGACAGCGGCATCACGATCCGCGCGAGCGTCTGAATGTAGGAGATGCCGTCGATCTTGCCCGCCTCCAGCACTTCGTTCGGAATGCCGCGCATGAGCGCGACAAGCAGGAAGATGTTCGATGGAACTGCGGTCACGGCCCAGATGAGGATGACCGATCCCGGATGGTCGACGAGGCCGAGCCGGGACATGAGCACGAAGTTCGGGATGACGAACGTGATGCCCGGTATCGCCATCGTCGCGATGACGATCATGTACAGGCCGGACCGGCCGGGGAACCGCAGCTTCGCGAAGGCGAAGGAAGCGGGGACGGACAGCACGATCGTGACGGCGAACGCGAGCAGCGCGTCCAGCAGCGTATTGCCGAACAGGCGAAGGACGTCGAACCGGTAGTACAGCGCTTTGAAGTTGTCGAGGCGCCAGCTGTCGGGCAGACCGCCGGGGTTCTGGAAAAAATCGACCGAGGTCCGCGAGCTGTTCACGGCCATATAGACGATCGGATAAAAGTCGACGATCGCGATCGCGACGAGAATGGCATACACGAGGATGCGCGTAGATAAAGCTTTTCGGTTGGCCACCGCAAACCGCTCCTATCTGGCTAGTCTTGAAAACGGTTCGACAACCGGATTTGCACCCACGACGCCAGCAGCGCGATGGCGAACAGCACGATCGACAGCGCGCTGGCATAGCCCAGTTGGTCGGGCGTTTGGAACGCCTTGATATAGATCATGTAATCGATCGGCGTCGTCTCGCGTCCGGGGCCGCCTTGCGTGACGGCATAAACGAGCGAGAAGAGGCCGATGAAGCAGTAGATCGCGTTGGTCACGGTAAAATATACGATGGTCGGCACGAGCGACGGTATCGTGATGTGGAACAGGCGCTGCCACCAGCCGGCTCCGTCCAGATCGGCCGACTCAAAGATCTCGTGCGAGATGGCGGACAGACCGGATAAAAAAATGAGCGCGCCTTGCCCGAGCGTTTGCCAATAGAAGCAGAAGACGAGCACCATAAAGGCGGTAGGTACCTGGGTCAGCCATTCCGTCTTGCCGTCGGTCAGCCCAAGCGCATGCAGCAGCTGATTGACGACGCCGGATTGGGAGAACATCATCTTCATCAGCATGCCTACGACGACGGACGATAGAATCGTCGGAATATAGTAGAGCGAGCGGAAAAAGCGCCAGCCGCGGACTTCCTCGAACAGCAGCACCGAGACGACGAGCGACAAGAGCAGAATGCCGGGAATCGACAGCAGGAATACGGCGTTGTTCCGCAGCAGCGTCCATAGCTCGCCGTTGGTGAAAATAAACGTGTAATTGCGCAAGCCGATCCAGTGCGACTCGGCTCCGTTCCACTTCGTGAAGCTGTGGAAAAACGTATTGACCATCGGGTAAAACACGATCGCGGCCAGCGCCGCAAAAGCCGGCAGCAGCGACAGGTAGCCGGTCATGGACTCTTTGGTGCGAAAATGCATCGGCGGCAAGCCTCGCTTTATAAAAAAATGAGGCCTTCACGGAAAGGAATGAAGGCCTGGGCAGAGAGGGTGGCAAGCCTATCTTTGTTTGTTGATCTCGTCCCGCTTCTGGTCAAGCTTGGCCAGAAAATCGCGGACGTCCAGCTGCTGCTTGACGACAAGCTCGTTCATCGAGCTGATGTAATCGGACAGCTCCGACGGGTAGATGTTGTCCGGCCAGAAGATGGTCGACGGTTCGCCGGCCCACTCCTGCTGTTTGACGACGTACGGGTCGTTCGTGAATTCGCTCGGATCGATGTTCTTCAGGTTCAGGAGCTTGCCGTAGCCGTCCTTGAACCGCGCGATCTGCTCTTCCTTGCTGACGAGGAAGAGGATGAACTTGACCGCTTCTTCCGGATGCTTGGACGACTTCGAGACGACGAAGTCCGCTCCCGTGCCTCCGATGCCTCCGTTCTTTACGAGGGCCTCGCTGCTGAAGTTCGGAATTTTCATCATGCCCAGATCGTCGCCTAGCGCGGCGCGTGCGTCGTTCAGATAGCCGTAGCCGCCGAAGATCAGCGCGACCTTGCGGTTGTAGAACTGCGTCTGCGGCTGGTCGTTCGTGACGAAGCCTTTCTTGTACAGCTGGACATAGCCTTGCATCACCTGAAGCAGCTTCGGGTTGTTGAAGTTCATCTTCCCGTTGACGATATCGTTGATGCCGGGCGTGCCGACCGTCTGGGCGAACCAGTAGTCGAGGAAGTAGACGAAGTCGCCGTCCTGCTCCGATCCGATCGGCGTGACGCCGCTGTCCTTCAGCTTCTGCAGCATCGCGACGAAGTCGTCGTAGGTCGCCGGAGGGTTCTGCTCCGGATCGAGGCCTGCGGCCGCGAACAGCTTCTTGTTGTACAAGATGCCGATCGTGCCGTCGCTGCCGTCGGGGACGCCGTAAATCGTGCCCGTATCGGCGAAGTTCTCGGTGACGGCGTTCCAGCCTGTCATCGCGTCGATATCCGTCGGCTTCAAGTAGTCGTTGAGCGGCTGGATGAACGACTTCAAGTCCATCGTATAATTGCCGGACCAGAGATTGGTGACGTCGGGACCGTTGTTCGCGATGCCCGCCGTCTGGAACTTCGTCATCGCGTTTGTGCCGTCGGGAATGTCCTGGATGACGATCTCGACGTTCGGATTGGCGGCTTCATAACGCGCGATCGCTTTGTAGATGTAGAAGTCTTCCTTCTTCTTCGTCTTGTCGTTCTCGTCGATCGTCGGATAGGACGTGTTCCAGAAGACGAGCTTGGTTTTCTCCCCGGTACTCGTACCTGCCGAAGCAGACGAAGCCGAAGCGGTCCCGCCGCCGGCGCTTGCGCTGCCTGTGCCGTTCGAGTTGTTAGAGCCGCTGCCGCAAGCGGACAGCAGCGCGAGGCTGCCGGCCAGCAGCAGCGCCAGCGTCTTGCGTTGATTGCTGTGCATCGTTCTCTTTTCGCCCCTTATCGGATTAATTTTGTTGCTCCAGCATGCCGTAGTAGCGGCCCATCCAGTACGGGAGCAGGAACCACGTGCCGCTCAGCGCCGAGCCGGAGGTATAGCTGACCGGATTGTACTGCACTTTGGTATAGTCCACGTAGTCGTTGTTCAGCACGGTTGCGTTCGTATAATTCGTGAATGCCGCGAACGGACTCGAATTAAATTTGTGAACCTGACGCTCGTCCGGCGGCAGCGGGCGGTTCGTCGATACGACCCCTTTGCGGTCCCCGCTGATCTTCGTATAGTCGCGATAGTTGAAGTACTTCACGAGGAGCGCATCGGCGCGCATGCTGTTGTTGACCGGGAAATTGATCGGATTCTGCGGCATGCGGGAGAGCGCCCATGCGGCCGTATCCAGCTGTGCGTCCGTCCGCTCCGGATACGTTTTCTGATACAGATAGATGTAAAACGGATTTTGCTCGTCCTTCATGTTCGCCCACCATTGATCGAACACTTGGCGAAGCGTCGCGACCCGTTCGGAGTTCGGATCCTCGTTCATCTCGATGTCGATGAGCGGCAGGTACGCCATCGCGAACAGATTTTCGTCCGAAAAGTTAACGGCCAGTCGCCAGTTCCCGCTCGCATGGATGGCGCTGTTGATGTCCGGATAATCGTCGAAGTCGCTCGACAGCACGTTTTTCTTGCGCTCGATGTACTGCTTCATGATGTCGACGTACCCGATGCCGCTCGTCGCGTCGGAGTAGCTCGCATCGTTGTTGTCGTAGCTGCCGCCGTCGGTGCGCGGCTCCCATAGCTTGCGGTAGACGTCCTGGAACAGTTCAGTGTCCTTGCTGTAATGCTCGGGATCGAGCGAGGTCAGATAGATCGCCGTCTTGACGAAGCTCACGATCTCGTCCGCATTGACGTCGCTCTCGTACCCGCCTTCGTATTCGCCGGGCGGCACGCCTTCGGTGTTGAGGGTAGGGTCGATCTGCGGAGCGAAATAGGTAGCGTTCCATCGTGCCCAGGTCGTCGGATTGCCGGTCGCGTCGATCATCGTGAAGCCGTGCGTCACGATGCCCCTCACGATCCGGTCGGCGAACTTGATCGCCAGCGCCTTCAGGTGGGCGTCCTCAGCGCCGGTGCCGTCGAACAGATAGTTCGCCGCGAAGTACAGCAGCGCCATCTGTCCGTTCACTTCGTCGGAGGACGTGTCCGCCTTGTAGATGATCTTATAGTCGTTCTGGTTGCCGCCGTACAGCTCGGCGAGCGCAGGGTCGACGTCTTCGACGATCGGCGACTTCAGCCGCCAGACGACGCTGCCGTCGCTTTTGCTCTTGATGACCGGGAAGATCCCCTTATTGCCATAGTCGGCTTCGTAGGTGCGGCCCGTGGCGGCCAGGTACGCCGCCTTGGCTTCGGCGACGAGCGCCGGATCGGTAATTTCAAGCGTATCTTTTTTCTGAGCGTCCGACGTGTCGACGGCGATGCCGTATACGGCGCCGTTCACCGACTCTTTTTTGAACCAGAAGCCGTTCGGCTGCGCATTGCCCTCCATGATATAGGAGCGGGCGATGAAGCCGTCGCCGCGTCCGGAGATTTGCGCGAGCAGCATGACGGCCTTCGCCGCGCGCGTCGCATCCGCCTTGGCGGCAGCCATCTCGGCTGCGTCGCCCGACTTTTTGGCGGTTAGATACCGATAGATCTCGCCGATCGCATACTCGCTCGTCCACAAGCCGTCGTTGTCGTTGGTCGTCGGAGAACCGACATACGTCTGGCCGCTGCGGGTGAACGCGACGTCCTCGCCGATCATGCCGTAGCGGTCGTTCACCGCCTTGGTCCACTGCTCGTACGTATCCGCCTTGTCCTTGAGCGAACGCATCGTCATCCGGATATGCACGATGCCCTTGCCGTTGCGTACCCAGACGCCGTGGTCGCCGTCCGCATACAAGCCGGTGACCTGATCGTCGCCCCCATACAGGTAGCGGGGGCCGGCGAAGTATTGCGTGTAGTCCCGGCTGTCGCGCTCCTTCACGTTGATGCGCTGCAATCCCTTTTTGGTGCCGATCCACAGCGTATCGCCGTCGCGAGCGAACGCCGTCACGTTGTCCGCGCCGATCGTCTTGACGATCTCAAGCTGATCGGGGATCGCAAGCGAGGCGTCCAGGCCGCTCAGCACGGCCGCCCGCTGCGCGCCGTTCAAGTCGGCCGATGCATTGAATTCATCGATGCTGTAATAATCCATCTGCTTCTGGTACGTATCGCCGATGACTGCGGCCGTATAGGCGGCGTTCGGCGATGGGCTGCCGATGCCGGCGAACGCCTGCAGCGGAGAGACCAGGGCGAACAGCAGAACGGCGGGAATCGCTTTTAGGCTTCCGGCGTATTTTTTCACGCTCAACGGATCCATCCTCCTGTCGGTTGAATGTTTATTGGTAACGAATGCTGGAGACGCCTTGGTCCGTCAGCACCCACAGCTCGCGATCGGAGGCCAGCAGCGCCCGGATCGTGCCCTTGAAGTACTTGCCCTCTGCATAGATCTGCGTCTGGCTCGCGTCCGAAGCGTACACGTCGAACCGCTTCAGCGTCGTGCCGGAGGCTGTCCACATATATCCCGCCGCGTCGATTAGATTGACGCTGCCGCTCGTTCCGGTGAGGGCCAGCGCCGAAGGCTGATAGCCGTACGTATAATCGACCGTCTTCGAGCCGGCCAGCACCTGGGCGTACTCCCGCAGCGCCTGCGGCACAGTGGCGTCGGTCGTGTCGTAGAACTTGACGGTGCCGATCGGCAGCGTTTTTTGGAACGCCTGGTAGTGCGCGGCGATCTCGTCCGAGCCGAGCGCGCGCGAGTAGATCTTGACCTCGCCGATCGTGCCCTCGAAGTAGTGGATCACGTCGCCGTAGGCTTCGACGTCTCCGCCGATGATCAGATCGTTGCTCTCGTTGATCGGCAGCGGGCCTGAAGTCGTATTGCTGCCTGCGGCCGTTCCGTTGACGTAGAGCTTGATCGTGCCGCCGGCATAGCCGTGCGCCGCGTCGCCTTCATAGACGGCGGTGAGATAGACGAGCTTGCCTTTGACGTCGGGCATCGCGCTCGATTCCGCCGGGTCCTTTGAGTTTTGGGTGTCGAACACGAACTTGCGGTCCTCGGCCGAATAATAGAGGGCGTAGCCGCCATCCTCGTACGTGCCCAGGATGTGGTATTCGTCCTTGGACAAGTCGCTGTCCGTCGAGATCGATACCGCCGTTTCGATGGTCAACGCATCCTGCGTGAACAGGCTGCTGTTGTAGTCGACGCGCGCTACCGAGCTCGGCTTGCCTCTCGATCCGGCGCCGTCCAGCACGAGCGCCTGCTTGCCGAACAAGGAATCGCTTTGCACCTTGGCGTGATTCTCCAATACGGCGTCGTTGTGGTTCAGCGTGCTATCCTTGACGGACGTGCCGGCCACATTCGTAAAGTCGATATTGAGCACGTCCGGGGCGCTTGCGTCGTATCCGGTTCCTGCGCTTGTCGTCTTGAACGTGGAGACGAGCGCCGCGGATTCCTTTCCGTAAGCGTCCAGCGCCTTGACGGATACCGTGTAGTCGGTGTTCGGCTTCAGCCCCTTCGCCGCGAAGGTGTGCGTCGATGCCTCTTCGTACGGCGAGATGACCGAGGGAGCGCCGATGAGATTGCCGTTGACCGTGACGATATACGAATCGACCTTGGTATCGTCCGTCGCCTTGGGCCAGCTGAATGTCGCGGAGGAAGCGCCGACGGCAGAGACGTTCAGCTTTGCGCCGGAGGCGAATGCGGGCGCTGTCGTATCCGTCGAATATTTCTTCGCGGATTGAACCGGGGAAGCCAGATCGATCGCGTACGGCGTGCCGATGACCGCGCCCTGCTTGTCCAACTCTCTTCGCTCGATGACGACCTTGTCGCTGTAGACCTTGACCAGCAAGCCCTGGGAGACCTTTTTATCCAGGTAAATATCGCTGTCGTTGCTGTAGCCGCCGGCCTGAACGAAGGCGGTGGAGCCGTCGTTGACGCGGATGAATCCGTCGTCCGCGTTGATCGTGTTCGGATGCTCCAGCGTATAGTGCGTGTGTCCGGTAATGAGCATGGCGTTCGGAGAGCCGGCCATGATCGCTTTTAATTTGGCGTACTCGGCGGGATTGTTCCATCCTGCGCCTTCGCTGCCGTACGTCGTGTTTTTGTACGGATAATGCATCAGGACGAAAACCGGTTTTTTGGGGTCCGCCGGATTTCCTTTTTCGTCCAAGGCGATCTCTTTTTTGAGCCACGCGTACTTGGCGTCCGACATCGTGCTGCGGTCGTGATCGGCGACGATGAAGTGGTAGCCCTTGACCCATGTATCGTAAAAGACGCCTGCATTCTCCTTGGCCTTGTCGACGCTCTCTGCGGCATAACCTTCCGCATTCATGCCGGTCTTCTCATAAAAACGCATGGCGGCGGCATATTTGTCCCCGCCGAGCTCGTCGCCCGCGGCATAATACTCGTGATTGCCGGGAACGATGATCGGCTTGGCGCCGCTGGGCTTGTTGGCGTTCAGAATGCGCATCGCGCTGTCGTATTGGGGAATCGTGCCCGCATCCGTCATGTCGCCGTCGACGACGATCGCGTCGTAGCTGCCGAGCGAGCGGTACACCTGAAGCGCCTGTTCGAACTTGGCGGCGGCGTCCGTGGAGACATCCTCGATCCCGACATGCGTATCGCTCACGACGGGGAACGTCAGAAGCGGCTCGGCGCCGGGATTATCCCCGCCGTTGGATCCGCCATTGTTGCCTGAGCCGCCGTTGTTACCCGATCCGCCATTGTTGCCTGTGCCGCCATTATTGCCTGTGTTTGATACGCCGTTCCCCGAATTGGAACCGTTATTGCCTGAATTCGAACCGCCATTCCCTGAATTGGATCCGCCGTTCCCCGGATTCGCACCGCCGTTCGAGCCGTTGTTCGTCCCTTTCTCCTTCTTGGCTTTATCCAGCAGCACGACCGCTTCGGCGCGAGTGAGGGAGGCGAGCGGCTTGAAGGAGCCGTCGGTATAGCCGCCGATGAGATGAAGCTTGACGAGGGAGCTTACCGCCCCGCGGCTCCAGCCGGCGATGGACGCTATGTCCGTGAACGGGAGCGAGGCATCCGTGCCGGACGCGATGTCCAGACCGAGCATCCGGGCGACCATGACCGCCGCTTCCTGCCGGCTGACCGGCTTTTTGCTACGAATCGTGCCATCTTCGTAACCCGAAATGTAGCCGGCCTTGACCGCGATTCGAACATCCTTGTATTCCCAGCTTGCCGGGGATAAGTCGGCGAAGCTCGCTTCGCCCGCATCTGCATAGCCGAGCGCCCGATTCGCCAGCGCCATCCATTCCGCCCGAGTGACTGGACGGTTCGGTTCAAGCTTGCCGCTCGCATCCCCTTTCAGCAGACCGGTCTGAACCCAGTTTTCCAGCGTGCTCTCCGCCCAATTGCCCTTGATGTCGGAGGCTTGCGCAGGGGTTGCCAGCGCTGACCCCGCCGGTCCCGCCCCGATCAGGGCGGCCGCCAGGGCCGCTGCCGCGAGACGGCGAACCGGCCGCGCGGCGGTGTTGCCGACTGTCATATCCATTCCTCCCGCATTGATGATAAGTTTGCTACCTTCATCATAGGAGGTCGGGCGCCTTTAGAGGACTACAGCCTATGACCAGGTTGTTTACCTTCGGCGCGCGGCCGTTGCCGTGCGTCAAGACCCGGTAAGGGGAATGTCAACGGGGGGTAAAGGGGCGGCTTGTCATTTATCCGGATATGCCTTTCCGTTTATCCTTTCAGATAGCGGGAAGGAGAGGAGCCGCGCGCTTTTTTGAACATGCGGGTGAACGAGCTAAGGTTCAAATAGCCGAGCTTTTCGGAGATTTCGGTCAGGCTTTTCCCGTTTTTCATCATCACGATGGCTTGCTCCGTTTTCTCGTGCACGACGAACTCGGTGAAGCTCATGCTGCTGACTTCCTTGAACAGTCTGCTTAAGTAGCTGCTGTTGATGTAAAAGGCGTCCGCGATCTCTTGAAGCGTAATGTCCCGATCCAGATGCGTCTTGATATACTGCTTGATCAGCAGGACGATCTTGGTCTTGTCGCCGGCCGAGTTCGTCAGCGCGACTGCCTTTTCCAGCCGTTCCAGCTCGGCTGCCAGCAGCTCGGCGGCCTCCTCCAGCCGTTCGGAAGCGTATATCCGGTCGACGAGAAGATGATCGGCCGCTTGTTGGCCGGCGAGCAGCTCGTCGCAGGCGGACCAGGAGCGGAATAGCAGCTCGGTCATCATATTTTTGACGATATGCGGATGCGCCCGCGGCGGCTCGCGCAGCGTCTGCTCCAGCTCCCAGAGCTGCCGCCTGGCATCGGCGAAACGCAGCGATTCCAGGTCGGCGGCCAGCGCCTTGCGCAGCTTCAGCGCCGCTTCCGGCAGCGCCTCGAGCGGCGCCGCGTCGAGCCCTTCCCCCTCCGGCAAGCCAACGCCATAAAACGCACGCTCCGCCGTTTTCCGCGCAGAAGCCGCATCCGGCGCAGGCGTCTTGGTCGCCGTACCGACCGTTGCCCCGACCGCCGCCTGTCCGGCGAGGGCGGCTGCAGTCTCCCTCTCCCGCGCGAGATCGAGGGCTAGGCTCTGCAGGATCCCGCATAGCTCGTCCATGTCGAGCGTCGACTTCAGGATGAAGTCGTGCACCTGGAGCTGAATCGCTTCCCGCATATACTTCATATCCTGGTGGCACGTCAGCACGATGAAGCGGGCGTCCGCGCGCTTGCCTTTGGCATAACGGACGAACTGAAGGCCGTCCATCTTCGGCATCTCGATATCCACCAGCACGATATCGGGAAGATGGCGTTTAAATTGCTCGTAAGCTTCTTCTCCGTCCTGCGCCTCGCAGACCAGATCCATGCCGAGTTTGGACCACGGGATCGTTTTGCGCAGGCCGAGCCTGACCAGAATTTCGTCTTCTGCGATCATGACCTTCATGACGGCGTCCCCTCCATCGTCTGTTCTGCCCGCCGGTAGGGCAGGGCGAGCTTAACTGCTGTGTATTCGCCGGCAGCGCTCTCGATCTCGAGGCCATACGGCGAGCCGTATTCGAGCCGCAGCCGTTGACGCAGATTGGCGAGGCTGAGCCCGCCCGGCGCCCCGCGCCCGCCTCGTCGTCCGGGGCCGCGAGTCCCGGCGAGGGCTGCGGGGCCGAAGCCTTTGCCGTTGTCCGCGACGACGAGCCGAAGATCGCCTCCGCGGGCGCGCGCTTCGATGCGCAGCAGCGGCTCCCCCTCGAACGGCGCCGCGAACCCGTGCACGATCGCGTTCTCTACGAGCGGCTGGATCGTAAATTTCGGGATCGCCGCGCGCAGCGCGTCGGCGTCGATGTCCAGCTCGACGCGATACGTTCTCATGGCGCGGATCTCCTGGAATTTGACGAAGCTCATCGCGTATTCGATCTCCTCCTCCAGCGTGCTGTACAGCACGTCGGTGTTGCGCAGCGTATAATCAAGCATTCTCGTGAGGGAGAGGAGCGCTTCCGCCATCTGAGGGTCGCCGTGCAGCATCGCCATGAACCGGAGCGCATTCAGCGAGTTGTGCCAGAAATGTGGCCGCATCTGCTCCTGCAGCCGTTGCAGCTCCAGCATGCGCTTTTCCGTTTCGCCGCGCCGGATCGTCTCGACCTGCTCCTGAATTTTCCCGACAAACCGTTGTATGCCCCGGTTCAACGTCTCGATCTCCTTGAAGCCGCTGTAGCGGTAGCTGTCCGGCCGCATGCCGTCGCCATTCGAATCCTCGACGATTCGGGACAGCCGCCGTACCGGCATCGTCACCTTTCTGTGCAGGACGGCGAAAAAGACGGCGATGAACAGAATCGAGACGCCTGTCATGAGCGCCGTCATGCGCCAGATGCTGACGCTGCCCGCATGAAGCGCCTTCGGCGGGAGGAGCGAAGCCATCGTCCAGGGCGTCGAAGCGACTTGCATGTACAGCAGACGGTACGGTCGACCCGACAGCCGGATATCGACGGCGCCTTCCTCTGTGCGAGTGTCCTTGATCGTCCTGTAGATGGTGCTAAGAGAGGCCGGTCTGTCCGCGATATCGCCTGCCAGCCGCTCGCTGTGAAAGAGCGTCGTGAGCGAGTCTCCGGAGAAGAGGAGGATCGGATTGTCCGCGTTGATCTGGGCCCGATCCAGCATTCGCTCGATGAGCGTGCCGTTCAACTCGATCACGAGCAGACCGAGCGAGCGGTTGTTTTGAATGATGTTTTTGCTGACATATAAAGAGGCTTCGGCGTGCGAGGCGATATGGTAATCGGAAGAGACGTTCCAGTGAAGGAAGTTGTTGTCGAGGGTGACGCGGTTCTCGAACCAGGGGAAATCCGATACCGTGCGGAGCAGTTGCTCTTCCTCATCCGCGTTGATCGCGGGATAGGCGTAGACGCGCTGCCGGCTGTCGAACACTTGAATGTTGACGGGCAGTCGAAGATGGTAATACTCCGCGAACGCGCTAAGCTGCCGCTCCGTTTGTGCCTTGGCTTCGGACTGAAGCGATGCGATCAATGCCGGATGATTCGACAGCGTTCGCGCGAAGTCATCGATATAATTCAAGTAGTTGGACAAGTTGACCGACACCGAGTCCATATTCTCGGCGATCAGCCGGGCGTACTGTTCCTCGATCGTCCGGGTCGACTGTCTGCTGACGATATAGCCTTGGAACGAAGTCAGGAACAGCAGAAACAGCGAGATCAAGATGAAGAGCAGCAGCTTCCAGCTGGCGAAAAGGGAGCGAATTCCGTGTCTCCAGTTCATAGCGCGTTCTCCCCGTATCCGTATTAAAGACTGGCAGTTGCCGGCTTTATTATAGGAGACGAATATTATCGGAATGTTTTGGGGCGTCTTAACTGGGGATAGGAACCGCGGGTCGCGCACGGTGAATCTTCGGAAATGAGCCAGTACGATGAAGATTCAGCCCTTACTGCATGGTCCAGGCAAAAAAAGGTGCCCCCGAACGATCCAGGTTGCGGGAGGACTAACTTTGTTTGCTGCTGGCGAAGAGCCGTAAGCGCAAAAAGTGAGCTTGGAGCGGCAGAGGTGCCGTGTTCGGGAGCCGTAAGCACAAAAAGTGAGCTAGGAGCGGCGGAGGTACCGTGTTCGGGAGCCGCAAGCGCAAAAAGTGAGCTTGGAGCGGCAGAGGTGCCGTGTTCGGGAGCCGTAAGCGCAAAAAGTGAACTAGGAGCGGCGGGGGTACCATGTTCGGGAGCCATAAGCGCAAAAATGCAACTAGAATAAAAAGTGGACACCTCCTAAGCGCATGAGATAATAAACAAAAACCACCACGCGAGGTGTCCCACATGGGCGAAGTACGGAAGCATTA
>Ga0209566_100165_pt1 | contig 73453 bp, 66 predicted proteins | sample Araplavi_mTSA_r2_2_FD_184287 | JGI IMG/M metagenome (GOLD analysis project Ga0209566, IMG submission 184287) | Arabidopsis root microbial communities from North Carolina, USA - plate scrape CL_Cvi_mTSA_r2 (SPAdes) (version 2) | ecosystem: Host-associated > Plants > Roots > Endosphere | place... | reverse complement strand
AGAACCTTTAGGGACGAATATTGTTGGCACCGATTCTGCTCGGTCAGTGGGGTCAACAAGACGTGAACAGTCTTCACGTACCGTTCGATCAATATCCCCTGATGTGCGGGGCACAGCGGATACGAAGCGGGTGAGCCACTTGGATGGAGCGGATCAGCGGCGTGGAGGGAGATGGGGGAGTAAGCTCGCCTCTGCCATTGTGCCATGGCTGCTGCCCCTATTATGCCTAGCGCTCTGGCAATGGGCAGCCTCGTCAGCGATCGTGTCGGCGCAGCTGCTGCCTACACCCATGAAGGTGCTGAATACCTTATGGGAGCTGACCTCAAATGGAACACTTGCCTATCATATTGGTGTTAGTTTACAGCGGGCACTTATAGGCTTTCTTATTGGCGGAGGGATCGGTTTTCTATTTGGCGTACTTAGCGGCAGGTATTTGGCTTTCTATCGATTGTTCGATACATCGATACAGATGCTGCGCAATGTTCCTCATTTGGCACTTGTCCCACTCGTTATTATTTGGCTGGGTATTGATGAAGGGGCTAAGGTCTTTCTCGTCTCTCTAGGCGTCATGTTCCCGATTTATGTGAATACGTACCATGGCATTCGCAGTGTTGATCCAGGCGTTGTGGAAATGGCGAAAGTGTATGGGCTGCGATCTGGCTTATTATTTCGGCATATTATACTGCCCGGTGCACTGCCATCCATATTTGTCGGCTTGCGGTATGCGCTTGGCGTAATGTGGTTGACGTTAATTGTCGCAGAGACGATCGCTACGGATGCTGGTATAGGTTATCTGGCGCTCAACGCACGAGAGTTCATGCAGACAGACATCATTATTCTGAGCATCATGCTGTATGCGGCATTCGGCAAAGCAGCCGATGTGATTGCGAAGCTGTTGGAGCGCAAGTCGCTTCGTTGGAATGCAGAGCAACGAACGTGAGGTTGAACGAAGCAGCCCCGCTTGCAGTAGGTATCGGAAGTAAGGCTGATGAGATTCATTAGGTGTGGAGCATGCTTGAATGTGAGAGAAGGAGGCGTTTGAGAAATGGGAGGATATCAAGCCATGCGCCCGTTAGCGCAAACAAGATGGCCGCTCCAAGCGAGTGAGACCACACCTGATCAAGCTGTTGCAGTAGGGGCGGAGATTAGGATTAGTGGGGTCAGCAAATCTTTTGGAGAACATCAGGTTCTTGATCATATCGATGTAACAATTCCGGAGGGACAGTTCGTTGCAGTTGTTGGTCGCAGTGGCTGTGGAAAGAGTACGCTGCTTCGTCTCCTGGCAGGGCTGGAGACAGTGACGGAGGGCGAACTACTGATTGATGGTGAGCCAATCCATGGCATTCAGGGCAGCACTACGGTGATGTTCCAAGAGAGCAGGCTCATTCCGTGGAAAACGGTGATCGATAATGTTGGAATTGGCTTGCAGGGGGATTGGAAAGGAAGAGCGGAACAAGCGCTGCAGCAGGTCGGACTCGACAGTCGCCAGAACGATTGGCCTAGCACTCTCTCTGGCGGGCAGAAGCAGCGTGTAGCGCTGGCAAGAGCGCTGGTACGGAAGCCAAGGCTGTTGCTTTTAGATGAACCGCTCAGTGCACTCGATGCGTTGACGAAGCTGGAGATGCAGCAGCTGATTGCCTCCCTCTGGGGAACCCAGCGGTTCACAACTCTGCTTGTTACGCATGATGTGAATGAGGCTGTACGGCTTGCAGATCGTATCGTGCTTATTGATCAGGGGCGGATTGCGCTGGATGTTGCCAATCCATGCGCAAGACCGCGACAGGTAACCGATCAGGAGTTTGGAGCATTGGAGCGGCGAGTATTGGAACGGATTTTTGCTGGCAATTGTTTATGAGGGAGTTAGAGATAAGGTGGCGGAGGGGGAACAAGAGTGGCACAAAGTGCAGGACATACGCTAAGAGAACGGGGAGATGAACAAAATGGCGTGGAAACGGAGCAACAACATGTCCAGAAGCAGACGGTGGCTCCGGATTGCAAAGTAAAGCGTGGTTTGCTGCAGGTGGAACAAATTGTGAAGCATATGCATGAGGATGCAGCAGAGCTGGATGCGAAGCACGGGCTGCCTGCGCATCATGTAGCGAAGCTGAAGGAAATCGGCTATCCAGCTTGGAATGTGCCGGAAGAGTATGGCGGTCAGGCCATGCCGCTTACCGCATGGCTGAAGGCTCAGGAGCTGCTTGCTCAGGCGAATCCTTCTGTAGCGCTTGGCATGGGATGGCATATGAGTATTGTACATGAGTTGGCAGAGCGCCGAACTTGGCCGGAGGTAACCTTTGCAGACGTATGCCGCCGCATTGCTCTTGAGGGAGGGCTGTTGAATCGCGCCGTCATGGAGGTGGGGGGAGGCAGTCCTTCCCGTGGGGGCAAGACGCGCACAACAGTCAAGCCAATCCCTGGTGGTGGTTATGTGGTGGACGGACGCAAGACGTTCACAACTTTCGCGCCGCTGCTGGAATGGTTTATTGTGACGGCAACACTTGAGGACAGTGAGGAAGTCATTGAACTGCTTATCCCGCACGACAGTCCGGGTGTGTCCATTGAATGGACATGGAATATGGCAGGTATGCGGGGAACAGCAAGTCATGATCTTGTGCTGGAACAGGTGAGAGTATCAAATGATGCGTTCCTATATAAGCATAATCAGCGAGATCGTTCGCTGCTGAACCCTTATTTGCTTCATATCCCAGCTTGCTACCTGGGCATTGCGACAGCTGCCCGTGACGAGGCGATTGCCTTCGCTACCTCGTATACGCCTCCGTCGTTGTCGGAGCCTATTGTGAGTACGCCGAACGTGGAACGGCATTTAGGCGAGATAGAGCTTGAATGGATTGCAGCCAGAAGATTGCTATATAGCGTTGCGAAGTCATGGGAGTCGGGCGGAACTGAGAGAGCGGAATTGCGAGCTGCCGACCTTGCGGCTGCCAAGGTATTCGTCGTGCAGGCTGCACAATCGATTGTCGATAAGGCGATGCGAATCGTCGGTGCACATAGCCTCCGATTGGATCATCCGCTGCAGCGGATGTACCGCGATGTACGATTCGGACTCCATAATCCCCCGATGGAGGATGTCGCATTGACCCAGCTTGCGCGTGCATCGGTTCAACAATGGCAAGCGAGAAATCAGTCTTAGCTGAACCGCTGGATGGATCACGATATGAACGTGAACGGTGATGACTTTTTGAGCAAGGAGAGGTGATTGCCATTGAGATATGCATCAGTATCGGCAGGAGCAGATCGAATAGGTCTGCTCCTTGTTCTGTTGCTGATTGGGGGAGGAGGAATGTGTTCTTGCAGCAGAATTGCCGAGACAAGCGTACTTGGATACGCCATGTATTACTTAATTAGGCCAGCAGTTGAAGCTTCCGCATACCGCTCTGACAGCGGAAGAACTGATTGAAGCAGTAGCCAGTTCGTGGGGGAACAATTAAGTTTCAACGATATTCTTCCTTTCCAAGTCTGGATCTTAATGAAATAACAAGAGCGCGCTTATTCTGCAAAGATGGGTGCGCTTGGTGCAATCGCTATTCGAGTGAATAGACGTTCTATGCTACAATACGGAAGATATAGTTGATTCGAGAGGGGCAGCGTAGATGGGCGTTTCATTCGGGAGACCATATGAAGATATTTTAAAAGAATTGACGAACGCAATAGGACTGATTCCGGACGGGTATACGTTTTTCGAAATGACCGAAGAAGACTGGGCTGAGCTTGGACAAGCAGAACGCCAAGAAGTGTTGGAAGCGCTCGCAGATGATGTGTTCTATGGGCTGGGAGAGGATCGGCTGTTGTTCATCGGAAGCGGCAGCGTACAGTATGATCCCCAGTTCCACAACATCGAGATTGTGGTGGAGAGCGATACGGTGGCCACGATTTCTCTAATCTAAAATTTCGCAAAAAAACGAAGAGCTGCCCGTACCGGGCAGCTCTTATTGTTCATAGGTGAAGGATTGCTCATGGAACAGCCAAGCATCATATAGGTAGACTACTCTGCTGGATTCGCTTCGGGCTGATACACCATGCAGTGGAATTCCCCCATCCCTTCTGGCGTAGGCCGTTCATACGTATCTGTAATGAGGAATCCAGCTGTTTGATAGGCGCGAATTGCGCGATGGTTCCAGGTAAGCACCTCGAGGTCGATTTCATCCTCGGGGTGACGGCGTGCGGCATCACTCACGATGGCTTGTACGAACGCAGCCCCCTTTCCATGACCAAGCAGATCAGGGCGCATGCCTAATCCGATGCGTGTTACTCCGACCAGCGGAAAATACTGTGCGAAGCCGATAAGTTCCTCGTTCCGGTTCTTGACGGATACATATTGCTTACGGCGAATGTCGGAATCACCCATCTCAATCCCCAGCGCCTTCATCTGTTCCCACGGAAGGAATCCATATAGCTGATATGGCGGTTCGTATTTCCAGGTGCAGATGTCCTGTGCCTCTTCCTCGGTCATGGGGTGGACGTGAAATAATGGTTCTGGCTGTGCAGGATGGTGATGGCCGGACATCGAATGATTATGATTAGGTGATGAAGATGGATCATGAGGCGAACTCATTGGTCTGTTCTCCTCCTTCGCGGCGATACAAGACGTTATCGCGTGGATTTCCTCCCATTGTGACATGGGAAGGGGAGTTTGGCAAACGGGTGTCTTACGATTTGAACGACAATGGCTGGATTACATAAGCAAAGTACAAATGGATTCGGGAGGTATAGGGACATGCAGGAGTATACGGTAATTGTATCTGTGGAAGAAGCAGCGAAGCTGATTGAAGAAGGGCAAGCGGCAGTAGCGGACTGCCGGTTTTGGCTAACAGAGCCGGAGCGTGGACAGGCAGCGTATGAGGAAGGACATCTTCCGGGGGCCGTTTATTTTGATTTGGATCGGGATCTGTCATCACCAGGTGGGGTACATGGCGGACGTCACCCATTGCCAGAGATTAGCGAATTGGCACAGAAGCTTGGTGCAAGCGGCATTGACCGTACTACGACGGTAATTGCTTATGATGATCAAGGTGGAGCCATGGCTAGCCGCCTGTGGTGGCTGCTGCAATATATCGGTCATGAAGGCTATGTTTATGTAATGGACGGCGGATACAGTGCATGGGTGGAAGCGGGACACTCTGTGTCGGCAGAAGTCCCTGAAATTGCAACACGCAGCTATGAACCACAGGTTCGTCCGGAGCTTGTTCTACATGTTGATGATATTCGGGAGCGACTCGGAAGACCGGGTGTCGTCATGGTTGACTCTCGTGAGGCTGACCGCTATGCGGGACGCATTGAACCTATTGATGCGAAGGCGGGGCATATCCCAGGCGCGGTGAACCACTTCTGGCGCAATCACCTCGATGAAGTAGGACAGTGGCTGCCTGTGCAAGCACAGCGCGAGCAGTGGGAGCCGATCGTGCAGGGTGCGGAGGAAGTCATCGTCTATTGCGGATCTGGCGTAACGGCATGCCCGAACCTCTTGTCCTTGTGGCAATCGGGAATTAAGGGTGCGAAGCTGTATGCAGGAAGCTGGAGCGATTGGAGTTCTTACGCGGACAATCCGATTGCAACGGTGGAGGAGTAAGAGCTGGGGCCGCGTCGGACGTAGGTTTTGGGGCTGCGACAGGTTTTAGGCAAGAAACCGTTGTAGCCCTATTTTGATTTTCCGAGGTACTGCTTGCAAACAGAACCCATCGAAAGCCGTTCCAGAAACCCCGGAGCCAGTCACAGCAGAGCAGTCGGGTCTGGTGGTTGTTGAAGGATTGCCCCAAGGTCCATTTAAAAAAATGGGTGTTGTTTTATTCTGAAATTGACTGATCCAATCAATCAAAGAAATATATTAAAGTCATTCAAAAGGGGGACTGGATCTTAAGGGTTCAATTACTCGTTCGACAGTTATTTCGCATGACGGAACAAAGCTTGGTTACCAGAGCATTGGCCGTGGCCCAGGACTTATTGTAGTTCCCGGAGCGCTTACGACTTCGGAAGAATTCAAAACATTCGCACGTCATTGTTCAGATTCTTTAACGGTCCATATCCTGGACCGCCGGGGGCGCGGGGGGAGCGGGCCGCAAGGGTCGGAATATTCAATTCTTAAGGAATGCGAAGATATTAAAGCAGTACAAGAAGCTACGGGATCCTGCTATATTTTTGGCCACAGCTATGGGGGAATTGTGGCTTTGGAGGCTGCCTTAGCAAATCTGACATTTGCAAAGATAGCGCTTTATGAGCCCGGAGTCGTTATTTACTCAGTACCAGCCGATTGGAATTGGATAACCGAATATGAAGAAGACATGAACCGGAAAGACTTCAGAGGGGCGTTTACGACATTTGTGCAAGGAGCGGGCCAAACATTCTTATCGCGAGTACCCAAATGGTTTGCTAAACGTAATTTACGCATAGGAATACGCGGGGAGCATTGGAATCGAATTCTGCACCTTTTACCTGAAAATCTGAATGAGCATAGGGAAGTGCAACGTCTGGCGTCCACTTACCGTAAATACGCGGCAGTTCATGCGGACGTACTCTTAATGTCTGGCTATAAGAGCTCGGAGTCCGTGCATCAAATGATCCGTGAATTGAATCAGACGATAATGGGGTCACAAATGTTGGCGATTCCAAGATTGTACCATCTATCTCCAGAGAACGGTTATTCGGCCATTCAAGTGGCACAGCCAGTTAGGAGTTCTTCTTAAGCAAAACTGAAAAAGGGAGTGAAGATGATTGTCACCTTTAAGTGGAGAGCAGTTGCATCAAATACGCGATGAGCGCAGAGGACAAATTATTCAAGCAGCCGTTAACGTATTTTCCAGGCGGGGGATTATCGGAACGAAGATGAGTATGATCGCTGCTGAAGCCGGGGTCAGTCACGGTCTGGTTTACCACTATTTTAAAACGAAAGATGAACTGTAAGGTTATCGGATTCCTAACGCTGATTTTGTCTTGCGGACAATTATCAATTATAGCTCATGATAAGTTTTGATTTTTGCAAACAAGCCGTCAACAAGCTGCAAACAACAGCGTTGTATCCAACCCAGCCCCGCCCTCCACGGTTTTATTGCTTCACAAGTCCTCTCAAGCGTTACCAAGGCTAAGAAGGCGCAGTAACTGATTCATACTTCATCTCATTCAGTGGAAATAAAGTAAAGAAAAATCCTCTTTACAAGCGGAGGAGGTCTTTCAGCTTTGTTAAACCAGAGTAGTTCTATTTCTCACCACCTCGGTATGTTCACCATAGAGACTATTTTAGGATATCTATTGGATTATCTGGGGCAAATAAATTCAGCTTGTTTCGACATTCGTCCATTTCGAATAGCACCTTCTGCCGCATATTGAAGAACGCCCAGATCGGACCTCTGTCAGTCTTGTTCTGTTTTCCGTTTACAAATGTTCTGTACAACTACAAGATTGCATCCTAGCAGCTCTACGAGGGAGATGCACAAATATGCTGATAACGGATGAATCTACCGCTAGTCGTATTGTAGAAAATAAACATTTAGGGGAGTACCAGCGACATTAAGTGGGGTGAGTACTATGGTTATCTTTAGAACTGCTACAGTAAAAGATTTGAATAAAATAGTTCAAATGCTTGCCGACGATGAATTGGGCAGAATAAGAGAACGATACGAGATTCCCCTTCCTGAGAGCTATTTAAAAGCGTTTGAAGCAATTGATTCAGACCCAAACAATGAACTGATTGTTTCGTGCCTCGGTGAAGAAATTATTGGTGTTCTACAAATTACCTTTACTCCTCATATTACACATCAAGGTAGTTGGAGAGCTACGATTGAAGGGGTTCGGACGGCATCTTCAGAAAGAGGGAAAGGTATTGGGAGCAAGTTAATTCTATGGGCAATTGAACGCGCTAAAGAGCGAGGATGCCATATTATTCAGCTAACAACTGACAAAAAGCGAGAAGATGCATTTCGCTTTTATGAGCGGATAGGATTTGAAGCGACTCATGAAGGGTTAAAAATGAAGCTTTAAATCAATTACACGAGACAATCATTCAATACCCAAATGGGGAAGGCGTTATGGTACATTGGTGGCTACTGAAATAATTTTACGATGAGGCACCCGAGCGTCGTGTGTATTCATTAAATAAAAGCGAAAAGGCCGATACCCCACACAAAGGGGATTCGGCCTTATGGACAGTCTATTCCGTATCCTGCCACACATTGAACTTGTTTCCGTCCGGATCTTTGAATTTGAATTGCAAACCACAGCTTCCTTGGTCGCTTAGCGGTTCGATGTAGACTCCGCTTTCGCGAAGTCGTTTATGGACCTCTACGATATTCTCAACCTCGAATGTCAGAGAGAACATTTCATATTGGTCGCCTTCCCATTGATCCGTCATGAAGTTTGCTGTTCTCTTCTCTTTCGTTTCCAGCAGGAACAACCATTGCCCATTACCAAGCACAAGGATGGCTCCTTCGGCAGGCCCACGGGGACTTACTGTCAGTCCTAATGTCTCTTTATACCACTTGGAGGCAAGTTCCACGTTAGATACAGGTAAGTAGTTGTGAGAGACTCTCTTTAACATCGGTGTCTGTGTTGCCTGTTGCTCCTCTGTATTGATTAACTCTTTTTCGGCCATAAAAGCTCCACCTCTCCTCATAATTCGCATTTCTATATATAGACGATCTGACTTCGTCAAAGCCGTCGTACTTAAACATTGTTTTTTCGTCTATTTTCAACCGCATGATACGAGTTACCGTCAGGGTCATAAAAAATGAAGTATTTGCCGATAAAATGGTTCGTATTGATCGACTCCAACTTGACTTCGTCATGTTGCAGCTTATGCCATAGTTCCTCTATATCGGACACCTCGAAGGCCAATAAAGGTAGATCACTTGGTAGATGGGTATGGCATTCCAGTAAATATAATTCATGTCCAGACTCTACTAATAGATTGCCGTGTCTGCTGATTCCCAGTTGAAAATGCTGGACGAACCAATCTAATACCTGCTCTCGATGAAGTACGGGAATGTAGAAATGACCTGCGCTTCTTAATATTCGTTCCGAGACTTTCTGTTCGAATTTCCGATCTAGACGCTGCATGCGGAAATAAGGCTCGAAATCGCCAGTGAGCTGGCGCTTTAGCGTTTCTCTGGCCCGCCGAATACGGCTTTCCACGGCGGACAAGGAAATATTCAGGAACTGACCGATTTCCTTCATTGGCCAATCGCTTAAATAGTGCAGCATAATGGCCATTTTACTTGTCTGCTCTAAACTTTGCATGGCATTCCAAATCGTTTCTTGCATTATATGCTGATCTAACCATGTATCGACATTATTAATAGAGGGGGAAATCGCATCTTCGTAAGGTAAAGTTAGTTTTTTCTTTTTTACGAAATCGAGACTTGTTCGATAAACGATGGCATATAACCAACTGCCCAATTTCGAAGGATCATCTAGGGTGTGTAGCCCACGATAGCATTTCACAAAAGCTTCCTGCGTTGCATCCTGTGCTTCATGAAAGTCCCCGATAATGCTGAAGGCAACGGATAACATAGCGTTGGAATATTGAAGCACGATATGGCGAAAAGCATCGAAATCACCATTTCTAGCCTCGGTTATGAATCGATGAATATCGACCCTCTGCTTATCTTCATCCATACGAATCCCCCTTAAATTGAGACATACACATTCCATGTAGAACGTTTTACCAAATATACCATGGAAATATTGAGGGAAAGTTATCAATCTGTTAGGGAAATTAGAGAGCTGGAGCGAACGGAGTACTCGAAGTACTTGGACTGGTAGTCATAGAAGAGCCCGCGGTTAACGAGGGTTCTTTTTTGTTGGGCGTATAACGCGAGACTTTTCAAAGAAGCTTAAAATAAATAAAGTAAGCACCTTGTAAAAATTGGGGAGATAGTTTAATGTTTTTATTGACCAAATAATAAATTAATAGTCATTAAAAAGGAGGGGGATTATGCCTAAGATTGTCACCGAGCATGAAAAACAAATGGTTAGGGAAGCGATGTATACAAAGGGGATCGAACTGATTCGCAAAAAAGGAATAAAGCGAGTTACGGTGGAGGACATCACAATAGCGACCAATATCGGCAAAGGTTCCTTTTATTCCTACTACCATTCCAAAGAGGAACTCCTTTATGCGATTATCAAACAGAATGAGAGCCGAATGTTTGCGAGAATAGAGTCCGTTTTATCTGAAGAAATAAATGTGAAAGAGAAGATTGTAAAGGCATTGAAGGAGATCTATCTGGCTGGAGACAGTATTGTCCTTTACGTGTCTCCATCAGATTTCGAGTATCTGCTTCGCAAGCTTCCGGAAGGGGTGTCCGACTGGGAGGCCTTGAAATCAAACGACTATTTTAGCAGGACACTATCGCTTTGCGGCATTGATGAATCAGAATGCGAGATGGATGTGCTAGCTTATTTAATGAATGCACTCCATTATATCGGTTCGGCAGATATAACTTTTGGTGAGCGGGGGAAAGAGAAGGCCCTGGATATACTCGTCCATTCTATTGCCGACTATATGGCAGGGGGAGTCCGGCGTTGAGAGAATTCCTAATAGACTGTAGACCGTCATAGGGGATTGGTTGCAAAGGTTTGCTTGAGCAGAGGCGAGGTTATATCGATTATTGGAGGCAGCTATGATCATATTATGGATCGTTATTTTAGGTGGACTGCTTATTATGTTAGGAACGGCTTGCTTGGTTTTGTTTGTCCAGTATCAGAAAAAGAAGAAGGCAAATCAAATTCGGATTGCTCCCACGAGCAATGGCATTGATTGTAGGGAGTTCGTAACAATCGGCGGCATTTCACAATATTTGCACCATCGAGGCCAGGACATTGACAATCCTGTACTTCTATTTTTGCATGGCGGCCCGGGGGAGACGATATTGCCATTCGCCCAAGAGTTTCAGATCCCATGGGAGAAGCACGTTACAGTTGTGCACTGGGATCAAAGGAACTGTGGCAAGACCTATTTCAACAATGATCCGAAACAAGTCACGCCGACAACCACAGTTGATCGTATCGTTCAGGACACTTATGAGGTTGTAGAATATTTGAGAGATAAGTATCACAAAGAGAAGATTATCATTTTGGGACATTCATGGGGATCGGTACTAGGTAGCCTGTTCACTAAAAAATACCCTGAGCTTGTACAGGCTTATATCGGTGTCGGGCAGATTGTCAATATGATTGATAATGAACGTGTCGGTTACGAAAAAGTACTAGAGTCGGCAAAAGAAGCGGGCAACGAAAACGATGTTCGAGCTCTACTTCGTTTGAAGCCTTACCCTGCAAATACATTTGATGGTGAAATGATTAGGAAGCTTAAAAAGGTTCGTAAATTTCAAAGTAAATATAAGTTAGCGGCTGGCCCAACAATTGAGTTGATTGGCAATGCTTTAAGCTCTCCATTTTATACATTCAAGGATATGCGCTATTTCTTTATCTCTGGGGCATTTGGAGATGGACAACGTCATATTTGGAAGTATTTAATGGAGTCGTTCGATTTGGCGTCGATGGGTGCTGCATTCGAAGTCCCTGTTTTTTATATACATGGCGAGCGGGACTGGCAAACACCTTATCCGCTGGCACGGGAATTCTATTCGACCATTAAAGCACCGCTCAAGCAATTTTACTCCATTCCGGATGCGGGGCATATTGCCATGCTTGAACGAAAGGAGATATTCAACGAGGCGTTATTTGATATTTTGGAGCGAGCGAATAGTATGATGACGACGAAGTAAGTCAAAATTACATATCGGGAGAGATGGGTGTAACCGGCATACGAAGCAGCGGTGAAGTATATAGCTCCACCGCTAAACGTATTGCTGCCGCGCTGCCGAGGCAGCTCGCTATGATAGACATGACAAATCTCGCCTCATGTGTAAGGCCGTCTCGCACCTTATTCAGGTGTAGGGGAATCGGCCAGAGCGTTATATTGGATAGACGCTCTGGTCAATAGGGCTGTCGGAACGATTAGGCGTTGTTGGATACCTCAGCGCCGGCAATCTCTTCTTGATTTTCTTCTTTTCTTCTCCAGCCCATAATGGCCGGCCCTAGCAGTATAATCCCGAACTTAGCTACCTGGAAGACTACTCCGGCTGGAGACGACTCATCCTCATCACCGACGGTCTTTCCGGTCTTGGTTGTGATCTCGCCACTCGTCAGGTTGATGGTATACCCGACGATGCCTTTGTATCCAGTCGTTTCCATCAAGTGTTTATCAAGGAATTCATTGACCGCACTCTTAATCTCCGCATCGCTACCAGTGAGGATGCCTGCTTTTGTCAGATCGGTCTGGAGATCTTTTTTCAATAGCTCCATGCCAGTGAACAGATTAGCAGCAATGGCTGCAATGCCGAGCAGGACACCGAGCAAGACAGCGGTGCTTTTCTTTTTGGACACCCATATCATAAGCAGATACAGCAATCCGGCTAGAATTAACGGGTATACCGGGACAAGATCTGACCATTGGTTAGTTACCCAGGCATAAGCGCCTCCAGCCACAATACTTGCGACCAGGGCGACGATTACTTTGACAGCATTCACTTCTCATGACCCCATTTCATATCTTTTCTTTTTTAAAGCTATTCTGCTACCCTAGTTCCGCATACAAAGGTATGCCATCTTTCGATTTCCCCGATTTTTGTTCAGAAGAGATGGAGCTGCCATGAAGGATAAATTGTCCATTATCTACATCGTCTATCGGCAGTTATAACCAAATATATTACAGTCGGCGATTGAAATGAAGCCATTTATTACCATAATTTCCATACAGGACAATTTTCAAAGCAGTTCAGATAAATTCTTTTCAACATCAGGTTCATAAATAGGTATTATTTCCATTGTTGGATTGGAAATGGGGTGGTCTTTAAGTTGCGGTTAGGCTTGCAAAGCTGATTTGAGGTACGTGAATCTGGCGTCTGGTCATATTCCTACTAAATGATGGATGTATTGCAGTATGAAGAAGATAGGGAGGAAGGCAGCGGAAAGAGCCATGTTCATATCTCTTACATAACATGTAGTTGTCGAGACTACACACGAGTAAGGTGGATGTGAAATGGCTCAATACAGATTTGCTACTGCTTCGTATAGTATGTCTTTAACCTAAGGGGCCAACGGGTTCCCTGTTGTCACTCAACATATAAGTTCATGCGGCAGTTGATGCTACAGGTACAAAGGGGAATCATAATATCTCTAACTGTTGCGTGATATCTTCACAGATGCGATGAGTCAGCAGTGACTTCGCCCCGCTGGATAGCAACTCGTCTCCGCTCTTCACACAGCTGATGAAATGGTCGATCATATCAACAAACCCGCGGCGATAGAGAACGGGAGTCCAATCCCCGAATGAGGACTGCTGTTCGGTGTTGTTTACATACGTTGTCGTATGAACGCAATTATGGACGACGATCTTCTGCTGACATCCCATGACTTCCAGTCGTTCTTCCGTTATTCCCGTTTGTCGGTTCATCATTGCGAGCCCAGTCGTCTTCTTGCCCACCAGGTTAAGGACTAAGTAATGCAATAAGCCATCCTCGACCCTGCCGTTGACCGTCATCGTCTCTGGTTCGCCTACATAGTACAGCAGCGTGTCTATCACGTGGATGAAATCATCAAAAACCGTCTGCCGGATTGGCGACAAGGGGCCGATTCGATTCTTTTGCATGAAGGCAGTTTCGATTGCCGGAATGGTTTCTTTTGCGCCTTTGTACATCGGCATGAACCGACGGTTAAATCCGACCATGAGCTGCACGTTATGCTGTTGAGCCAAAGAAACGATTTCCTCCGATTCATGCAATGTATAGGCGATGGGCTTGTCTACGAATACATGAATTCCTGCAGTGATAAGCTGACGCAACATATCTACATGCGATTCCGTTGAAGTATGTACGAAAGCGGCATCGATGTTAGAAGAGATCAATTCCTGCACGGTAGAGAATTGGTTGCGAATACGATATTGCCGACCAACTTCATCGACCACTTCTTGATTGCGGCTGGCAATGGACAGTTCAATATCCGTACGGGTTCCTAGTACAGGCAAGTATGCTTTGCGTGCGATATCACCGATACCGATCATGCCGATTTTCATGTTGGTTCCCCCTTCATATCCATAGATTCCGTTTATTCCATAGATTGAGTACAGTATAGCCTGAGACACAGGTTTCAGGCTATATGTTTTAGACTAAGCGCCCAGGAGGCTGCTCTATTCTATTCACGAGCAATTCTAGCTCATCCATCAAATCCGGAATCCACTCATCTGAACCTGGGATTGTATCGGTTCCGCCATAGACAAGCCATTTCAGCGTTTTTACAAGCCAGCATACCCCGCCGACGTTCACTTGCCATTCCAGCTGATCCATCGAACAATTCTGCCCCATTGCGCTATGGAAGGCGGACAACATCTCTTCCCTAGGGACATGACTATATTCTTGAGCTTCATCAATGAGACAATGCAAGTCGCCTAAATGGGGACTTAGATACGAAATCGACCAGTCAATCGGCATAATCTGGATCCCCTGAATGAGCAAGTTCTTCGCATGATAATCATGGTGTACAAGTGTAAGGGGCTGAGTGCGATACAGTCTCTCCAGCTGTTGCGGCAATATGTCCTGCAGTTTGCCGAGGGCAGGACGGCCAGCTAGACGAGGCGAGTGAAGGAGATCCTTCGCAAGCGACAGGAAATCGGCAGCTGTCTCGGTGCATTGATGAATGAGACTGCTCGGAATATTCTGCTTGATATGCATTGCAGCTGTATCTCTAATCCTAGCTAACGCTCTTGCGGCTTCCAGAAAGAGCGCTGAGCTGGGACGCTGCTCCAAATTGTACTGCCCGGCATCCTCCATAATCATGACCGCACTACGTTCCGATTCATAATATTCATAAATGCGAGGGGCTGATATGTGCAAAGGTTTCACGAGGCGGCGGTAATTGGCGGCTTCTTGAGCCATTTCTTTGCCGCCCCATTTCAATATGCGAGTTTCACCTGTACGTAAAGTGATGCGATACACTTCGGATAGCGCCCACTTTCGTAAAAGTGCCCACTCGGTTACTTCAGCTAGCAAAGGGATTCTGTTGGTATAGGCAGATAGACGTTCTGGAATCATGTGCATCCTCCTGCATGATTGGGTTCATCTTACAGAGGAGAATTTTACACGAAAATCCAAAAAAATATAGACTTATAATGACCGGTTTGCTATGATGTTGAATAGGGTCTCGATACTTTTCGAGATCCATTTTTTGTTAATTGTGAATCGGGAGATGAAGAGATGCAGGGCTATAATGTCATCATGGTTTACAATAAAGAACTCGACAAATTATTGATGTGCAAACGATTAAAAGAACCGTACAAAGGACTAAGTAATCTAGTCGGCGGTAAAATAGAGGCTGGCGAAGCAGGAATCGAAAGTGCTTATCGAGAGCTGGCCGAAGAGACGAGCATTTCCAAAGAGGATATCACGCTGCAACACCTGATGGACTTCACGTACCACTATCAAAAATGTTATGTGGAAGTCTATGTGGGCAAGTTGAAGCATGATGTTGCGATTCATGGCGATGAGAATGAATTGTACTGGTCGGAGCTGACCCACGATTTCTTCGATATGATCTTGTATGCAGGAGAAGGCAATATCGGTCATATGATCGAGCAGGTGAATATGTACAAGGATACAATATTAGGTGATTGAGAAGGAAAAGACGAAGGCAGGCGCTACATGGCGTGTTCCTTCGTCTTTTTCTATACTAGAAACCAAGCTTGTATCTGCTCCTATTCACAAAAGCTGTGCTGTGGCTTACATCTTGACATCGAACACATGGGATTGGAGAATCTCTAATGCCCGCTGTATGTCCTTCAAGTCTTCTTCTGAGGAATTCTTAATTCGCTCGAAGAAACGCTCGCTAATCCGTCCAAAAGCCTCATCCATCATGGCTTGTCCAGCTTCCGAAAGTTGGATCAGCTGCTTGCGTCGATCATCCGTGGACTCTAGCTTTTCACATAGGTTCTTTTCCGTTAATTTCTTCAGTTCCCGGCTCGTATTTGGCATAGACATGTGCATGCAATCGCTAATTTGGCTTAAGGTAACAGGTTGGCTGACCGCGATATATTCCAAAATACGATATTGAACGGGTGTAATATCCTCTGGCTTAATGTCCCTCGTTAATTCATGCGTCACTTCGTGCACGGAGGTTGTAAAGCTCACGAATTGATGAAACAGAGCTTTCTTGTCCACAAAAATCACCTCTTACCTGAACACGATAACAAATCAATTATCAATAAACAATTATCATTTGACAACTATATGGGCAGGTTGGTATCCTTTTGTTATCAAATGATAACTAAATGGTGGTGAGAAGATGAAGGTGTTAATCGTATATACGCATCCGAATCATAGTAGTTTGAGTTACGCCTTTTTACAACAAGTCATACAAGGGTGCAAAGAGAATAAGAACGTGGAAGAAATTCAGGTTCTTGATTTATATGAGGAGGACTTCGACCCAGTACTTGTGTTCCACAAGACGAAGCGGAGGAGAGATATGCACCTCGATCCGACCCTGGAGAAGTATCGTGAGCAGATACGCTGGGCGGATAAGTTGGTGTTTGTGTATCCGATCTGGTGGCTGCGTCCGCCTGCGATGCTGCTCGGCTACATTGATCAGTTATTTGCTTCTGACTTCGCCTATCGAGACAACGGAGGCTTGCTGCCTGAAGGGCTGCTGAAAGGGAAATCGGTTGTTTGTATATCTACAATGAAGGGCCCTACCCTGTATCCATTTTTCTTTTATCGCAATGTACATAAAGTGTTGATGAAGAGGGCCTTGTTTCAGTATGTGGGTATCAAAAAAGTGAAGTTCTTTGAATTCGGGAATATGGAAAGCCCAAGGGGCAAACATGACAGAAAATTAAATAATATTCACCATTATTTCAAATTTATGTATCATTAAGTGCCCGAGCAGGGTTCATTTTGTTAAGGATGATGAATAAATTAATAAGTTTTGAATGTCTCCTTACAGACGGATCTAATGTTGAAATTAACCGCTGTAAGCTATAAATGGGGAGGTTCAAATCTTATGAGATCGCTTGAACTGTGGTCAGTCGTTATTAATATGTTGTTGCTTGGTTGGCTGCTATTTGCAAGGAACAAGACAAAGCAAATGCTGTTCATTAGTTTCTTCATATCTGCCATATTCGTGCTGCTGCATGGACTCATCGAGGGACTGCGTTGGCAGATGGTTCCGGCCTATGTGATAACGTTTCTGCCGATCTGTATCCTTGCAGTACGATATCTGTTCAGATCGAAGGAACTTAAGGGGGATAAATCCAAGGTTCAGCAAATTCTTCTAACTATGCTGGCAGTGCTATATTCCCTCATCACTGTGTTTCTGCCTCTCTTGTTCCCGGTGTTCACTTTCGAAGAACCTACAGGTCCGTATAAGATTGGGACAGTAACGTATGATTGGAAGGATGAGCGGCGTGAAGAAACACTTACCCCAGCAAAGGGCGACAAGCGCGAACTGATGGTGCAAATTTGGTATCCAGCTAGTTCGAGTGCACAGGGGAAAACCGCACCCTATGTACCTAATCCAGATGTGTTCGTGAATGCGTACAGCCAAACTTTCGATATGCCTAAAATGTTTTTTACAAGCATGAAATTCGTCAAGACACATGCGATCGAAAATGCCGAGATATCTGGTAAAGAAGCTGCTTATCCAGTACTTCTGTTTTCTCACGGAATGGGTGGGCACAAGAGCCATAACACCTTCCAGATCGAACAATTAGTCAGTTATGGGTATATCGTTGTGGGTATTGATCACACATATAATAGCATTGCATCGGTGTTCGATGATGGCCGCGTTGCGAATTTTATTCCCCAGGATCCGTCAGTTGAGCACTTGGATGAACTGAACAAGGTATGGGTGGAGGACGCCAAATTCGTACTCAATCAAGTGGAGAAGCTGACGAAAGGTGATCCAGACCATCGCTTTACAGGAAGAATGGATATGAAGAACGTCGGTATGTTCGGTCATTCCTACGGTGGAGCAACGAGTGTTCAAATGCTGATGTCAGACGCAAGAATTAAGGCAGCTATTAATTTGGACGGCGGCTTATTTGGTCAGCTCCTGATTCCGGAAGGCGGGGTGAAGAAGCCGTTGTTGATGATGAGTGCGGATAGAACGCTTGCCGGTGCAAACCAGCTAGCAGCCGCCCAAGGTACAACGAGAAAAGCTTTATACAAGTACTTTGGTGACATATTTGAACGATACAAGCATGTTGCAGCAGGCGGGAACTACTGGATGAAAATTAAAAACATGGATCATCTAGCCTTCTGCGACTTCTATCTGTTATCGCCTCTACTCGAAAAGGCTGAAGGGGTAAATTTACGCCCTGCACATCGCCTCATTAACGAATATTCACTTGATTTTTTCAACCACTACTTAAAAGGAAAGCCATTCGAGAAAATGGAACAAAACCTTGGGGATAATCCGAAATTTACGCTGGAGAGAGGATAAGACTGTCAAAGCAGTACGTATAAAAACAAGATCATGAAGAGGCAGTTCCCGTAATGGGTGCTCCCTTAGATAAGCGATGTTGTTCACATCCCACTGTAAGGATGAGATATCAAAGATATTACATTACATTTCATTAATTTACCAAATACGCAAGGGCGTGATATAATCCATGACTAAGAAAGGAATGAGAACGATGTAGTTGTCGAGAGGGATACGGTCGATCCGCGCTCAAGATCTCCGCCCTCGTATGAGGGAGTAAGTGAACACCACATATTGAGGGGGAGCGAATATGGTATTTCATATTTGGGAAGGAAAAAAAGTAAGATTGCGCGCCATAGTCTCAAGCGATTGGGAGAAATTCCACAACAATGACTATGATACGGAAACTGCACGATTATGCGATGAGGTTCATTTTCCAAGATCCGAAGAGGGTGCGCGGATATGGACGGACCAGCGGGCGGCTGCAGTGCCGGAAGGCGATCAGTTTCGGTTTGCCATTGAGACGATTGCGGGTGAAATGGTAGGCGGAATGAACACGCATGGCGTAGATAAGCGGAATGGCACGTTCAAGTACGGCGTATCGATCTTCCGGGAGCATTGGCGCAAAGGTTATGCATCGGATGCGGTTCAGGTTTTGCTGCGTTACTATTTCGAAGAGCTGCGTTATCACAAGGTGATTGCGCATGTATATGCGTACAACGAGGCATCAATTGCGCTGCACGAGCGCCTAGGGTTCCAGCAGGAAGGAAGACTGAGAGATATGGTCTTTACGAAGGGGAAGTATCACGATGAACTCATTTATGGCTTAGTGCGTAGTGAATACGATGCGATGCAGGGATGAACCTGGTCACTGAATAGATGCAATTCAAGATAAATAGGAAAGCCATAGAATGTCCGCTTGTGGAAGGCAGCACTCTATGGCTTTTTGATGTTGTGTATTTATTTTTAAATAAACAAATTAATGCCTGATTGATCAGCCTTGCCTAAATAGTAGCCTACGCCGCCGATGGTAACGCCGTCGATCAGCTCCTCATGGGCAATGCCCATGACATCCATCGACATCTGACAGGCGACGATTTCGACGCCCTGCTGGATCGCAGATTCAATCAACTCTTCTAGTGAAGATACATTGTTATTGTTCATCACCGAGCGAATCATTTTCGGTCCGATACCCATCATGTTCATCTTCGACAAGCCCAGCTTCTTGCTTCCTCGCGGCATCATCGCTCCGAACATTTTGCCAATGAAGCTTTTATTGACAGGGACTTTGTCCGGCTTGCGCAAAATATTCAGACCCCAGAAGGTAAAGAACAGAGTCACTTTTTTACCTGAAGCAGCAGCTCCGTTCGCAATAATGAAGGAGGCGATTGCTTTATCGAGATCGCCGCTGAACACGACCATGGTACTGCGATCCGATGACACACTGCGATTGTCTGGTTGTTGCAAATCCTCCGTGGGGGAGGTAGGCGGCAGCTTGCGTATATGGGCTTCAATCGTCCCATCCGTGTGTTTCTGAACAAGCAGCAGCTCCTGCTTGCTCATGCCCGCCCAAGCTTGAATATCCTCATAGAAGCCGGGATCGGATGCATTTACTTTCAGCACTTGACCTTCCTGCATCACATCCATCTGCTGCTTGACTTGCATGAGCGGCCCCGGGCAGCATAATCCACATGCGTCCAAGGTACGATCGAAGGAATACTGCGCATCTTTCGGTTCGTTGCTCTCTTTTACTGGATTGCCAGTCGTGTCTTGGTCTGGCCTGGCAGGCGGCATAACCTGTCCAGGGGTATATTGTGCATGCTGGTATGTCTTATATCCACCCGTTAAGTTTTTCACCTTGAAGCCATGCTGACTTAGAATGCGTGACGCCGTATAACCGCGCAAACCAACTTGGCAGTAGACCCATATTTCTTTCTCCCGATCGAGCTCATTCAGACGGCTTCTTAGTTCATCTACAGGAATAGACAGGGAGTTAGGAATATGACCGTTCTGATGCTCCATATCCGTACGCACGTCAACAAGCATCGTAGTTTGTGGGTCGCGCTGTTCCAGATCGGCAGGCGTAAACGCGTTCACAGCTCCTGTCCATATATTCTCGGCAGTATACCCGGCCATGTTCACGGGATCTTTAGCGGAAGAATACGGTGGTGCATAGGACAATTCAAGCTCCGTAAGATCGGTGACGGTGCCGCCTAAGCGTATAAGCGTAGCAATGACGTCCATCCGTTTGTCAACGCCGTCATAGCCGACAATCTGGCTGCCAAGCACGTTGCCTTCCTCATTAAAGATTAGCTTTATTGTCATTGGCTTGGCACCTGGATAGTATCCGGCATGGGAATTTGGATGCACATAGGTAACTTTGTATGGCAACCCTAATCGTTGCAACGTTTTTTCGTTATTCCCTGTTGCAGCACCCGTTAATCCGAACACCTTCAGGATAGATGTGCCTTGTGAGCCTTTATAGGCAGTGCCAATTCCGCTCACATTGTCTGCTGCGATACGCCCTTGCTTGTTGGCTGGCCCTGCAAGCGGGATCGCTGTCTTCGTCCCATTGACGAAGTCGACAACCTCAACCGCGTCTCCTACGGCATAAACGTCTTCTACATTAGTCTGCAAATAATCATTCACGATGATGTGACCTCGTGGCCCCAGCTCAATGCCACTGTCTCGAATAAAGCCCGTATCAGGTGCTACCCCGATTGCGAGAATGACCATGTCGCTTGTGAGCACTTTGCCGCTGGCCAGCTGCGTTTCAATTCCGCCGTTCGTATCACGGAACGATTGAACGCGGTCATTTACAATGAGAGATGTACCGTGCTGTTCCATCTCCTTAGACAGAATTCCAGCCATTTCTGTGTCAAATGGAGCAAGAATTGCTGGTCCAGCCTCTACCAACGTGACATCCAGCCCAATTTCGCGCAAATTCTCGGCCATCTCCACCCCGATGAATCCACCGCCAATGACGACAGCAGAACGTGCGCCTTCTTCTGTGACGCGCGTCTTCACGCGATCCGTATCCGGAATGTTGCGAAGCGTATAAATGCGCTCGCTCTCAATACCAGGAAGAGACGGACGTACCGGCTTCGCACCAGGGGACAGAATTAGGGAATCATACGATTCTTCGTAATCCCCTTTCTCCTTGCTGCGTACCCGTACCTTTTTTGCTTGCGTATCAATGCCGATGACTTCGCTGTGCACGCGCACATCGATATTGAATCGGCGGTGCATAGCTTCTGGTGTTTGTACGAACAGCTTGTTGCGGTCTTGAATCGTATCTCCGATATAGTAGGGAAGCCCGCAGTTGGCGAATGATACATAAGCATCCCTCTCGAACATGACGATGTGGGCATCCTCATCCAATCTGCGCAGACGTGCTGCGGCAGAAGCCCCTCCAGCTACTCCTCCAACGATCAGTACCTTTTTGCTCATGATGTCTCCTCCCCGAAAAAAGCTTCGACGAGCTGTTTTACCTTCTCGTTCTCTACCCGATAGTTCACTTCTAGGCCGTTGCGATGCGCTGTTACAATGCCCATGCTGCGCAGCTTCTGCAGGTGTTGGGATACCGTGGATTGCGGCAAGCCTAGGCAGTCCTGCATGAAAGATACGTTGCAGCTTCCTTTATCCAGCAGCCCCTTCACGATACAGAGGCGAACAGGATGCGCCAGAGCTTTTAACAGCTCGGCAGTATCATTAAAACGTTCATAGTCATTATTCATATCATGTCTCCTTTGAGTTGTAGGATAGTGAAGATACGGAATGGTTTATTTGTTTCATAAGTGATATGCAGCAAATATAAATATCATTATATCGTTATATTACGATATTAATATATAAGGGAAATAAAATCAACACAAGAAGTTGAAACTAATAAATGGAAAGGGAGGTGCCGGATTCAGCGTTATATTGTGCAGAAGGTGACAGCCTTACCCGAACAGGTATGCTAGAATGGACATAAATACTAAAATAATGTGGTGATAACGATGCAATTAAACGATATTGAACATAACATACGAGTGATCCGTGATCGTATCGAGCAGGCATGCAAGCGCAGTGGGCGCAATCCCGAGGAAGTGAAGCTGATGCTCGTTACGAAGACAGTTCCGGTTGAACGAATTCAGATGGCATTAGATGCAGGGGAGAACTTAATTGGGGAAAATAAAGTGCAGGAAGGGCTGCAGAAGCGGGAGCCGCTTACCTCGGCTAATCCGTCGCTAGACTTCCACTTTATCGGCCATTTGCAAACAAACAAGGTCAAGGATGTGCTCAAATTCGCAACATGCGTTCAATCCGTTGACCGCATGAAGCTGGCTACGGCACTCCATGAGCGGCTGCAAAAGGAAGGCCGCACGATGGATATCCTTATCCAAGTGAATACGTCGTATGAGGATAGCAAGTTCGGTGCTGCCCCAGAGGATGCACTCGCATTAATTCAAGAGGTAGCCAAGTTGGACACGCTCCGCATTAAGGGGCTCATGACAATTGGGCTGTTCACTGACGATCAAGACAAGGTGCGCAAATGCTTCAAGCTGCTGCAAAATATCCGTCGTGAAGCAGAGGAGCTTGCATTGCCGAATGTCAGCATGGAAGTTATGTCGATGGGGATGTCCGGAGACTTCGAGACGGCAATCGAGGAGGGCTCGACACTGGTACGTGTGGGCTCTGCAATTTTCGGCAAGCGTATTTATCCAGACAGTCATTATTGGAATGAAAACTCGAAATCCGAATAAATGGATGAAATAAGGATGGAAGGAGAGAGCAGTGGGGCTCTCTCCTTTTCTATTTTGAAGTTTCAACGGGTAATGTAACTTCGAGCTCGGGGATATATTTGATGAGTGGTTGGCCGTCTGCTCCAAGCTTGAATTGGGGTTTATCATGGTGGTTGATAAGACTTATATAAGGTTTGATCGTAATAGACGTAGGAATAGGGTCGTACGGCTGATAAAGCAAATTGAACAGGATCGTTTTCCCGTTATCCTCATGTAGTCCTGAACCGTTTAGCAATTTGACTGTGCGCCCCTTATCATCGTAGATTTCGAATCCAAACGGCAGATCGTTGGCCGTAAGCGGATCGTCTTTCGATATTTCCAGCCTTGCAGCAAGACTCGTCGTAATCGGCGTCAATTCTACTTTATTGTACTTGATGGTGAATGGACTGCTAGATTTCGAAATGTTTGGCTTCATGACGACTGAATCATTTTTTTGCATGGAAACGGGAATCGTCATTTGATAGGGCTCCTGTATGTCTGACACGGTAAGCTTCACCGTTAAATCGAACTTGTCGGGCAAGGATATTCCTTCTTGATTTCGCATATCAGAGAACATAAGGATTGCCGAATTTTCATTTTCCCCTGGGACAGTAATGATGCCAACCGAGTGCTGGTTGTATGCATAGTCGGCAATACTTTTTCCATCAATAAGGAGTTGAATATCACTCAAAGATTCCATCAAGGTATTGCGGCTACTGCTCTCCTGCAACTCTGATAGGCTCGATCGTTCAATACCAACTGCCACTCGTACTCCGTCATAGGCTGCTACCGGAATCGAAAATGTCAGACCATGATGGGTTAGGCTCTGCTCAGATGAGGTGACAAGTCCTTTTTCGTCGGCCGCCTGCAGACCTAAATCTCCCGCAAAACGAAAAAGACTGCTCACGCCCGGCACATGTCTCATTGACTCGGCTACCGTGGGAGACAGAAAGGAGCCCCCTATTAATAAGACGAATGCTGCGGCTGCTGCAGCAATCGATATGACAATGGAACGAACTGCTGTACTACGACGTGTTGTACGTGAGGCATCAACAAATAGAGACCCAGTGTCCAATCGGCTCATAATTTGCCCCGTAAAATCAGGATTTGTCGGCGTCTGGCGAATCCATGCCTCTAATTGTTCACTATCTACACCGTTACGATGGCTTGATGACATGCTTATGAAGACCTCCTTCCTCTGTGAATGGATTGGCTTGATAGCGAAGCAGCTTTTTCCGCAAACGTTCATATTTTTTGCGAATTGTCGATGGCTTTAAATCCATAATCTCGCTAATTTCATCGAAGCTATATTCTTCCACGGCCCTTAACAACAAAATATGCCGCTCTTCTGCAGAAAGCTTGTCCAGCAATTGATAAACCAGATCTTCATACGGAAGTTCTTGATCATTGATTTGCTCTCGTTTCAGCAGGAACAGTATTTTTTGGAGCCTGCTTCTACGGTTCAAAATATCCAAGCAATGATTGTAGGCGATCTTATATATCCAGGCTGAAAAAGATACCTGAGGCTCGAAAAGGTGTATACGTTGAAAGCCTTTAATAAATATGTCCTGAACAGCGTCCTCGGCTTCTTCCTTGCTGCCCAACAAATAGTAGCAATATAAATAAATTTGTTTCTGAAATCGATGGATGATAAAGGTGTACGCTTCTTTATCTCCGCACTTGACTTGAGCAATGGCATGTTCTAAAGTCCCAACAGTTTGATATTCTGAGCTGGATGGCATAGCCGTATGGATCCTCCTTTCATACAGCCCGGCTTAATAACACCTTTTTATTGTATAACTTCACTTTCGGGTGATAAGAGCACTTTTTCAGTACATTATTTTTCGGCTTTTTTGCTTTTTGCTTTTTGCAGTGCTTCTTGTCCCTTCACTTCCAACACTACTATCGCTTCCTCGACGGTCTGCTTATCATCAATAATCGCTTGCAGTTCCTCTGATAAGACAGGTTGGAATAATTGATTGAACTCTTTAGAAGCGGCTGTACTGCCTAGAGATTCCTCAAAAGAAGGCGTTGTTTTGGGCGTAAGCAGATAGAAAGGTTCTGTGCTGTTGCCTTCAATATCTTTGAGCACACCAGGGCGTGCAGGCAATTTTCCATTTGCCGTCCGTGAAGCGGCCGAAGCCATGTCCGCGCTATTTACGAACTTGACGAACTCCCAGGCCGCCTGCTTATTTGGTGAGTCTTCGGATACCGCATAAATTTCCGAGACATGTACATTTGCCGATTCATCTGGGGAGGAAGGGTCAACAGGCATTGTGACGATATCCCATTCGAACGATTTCGATGCACTGTCGAAGAGAGCTCGTGCTTTCAATTCTTTTGCAAGCCAAGGCCCATTGATTGTCATCGTAGCCTGACCTCTATAAAAGGCTTCGGCCTTCTCCTCGCTATTTTGATTTGAAGCCTGCAGGTAGATAAATTTATCGCGTACGGCATTTGTTACGAGTTTGATTGCTTCTTTCCAACCGTCTGAGTTGATAAGCAGCCTGTCTGCCTTTGCATCGAGTAATCGTAACCCGGAGGAAGACGCGATCTCCTGTAACATCTGCTCCACACCGTAGTCTTGATATAATCCAACTATTTTCTTTTCGCCAGTGCCCGTGTTGATGAATCTTCTCGACAGTTCAAACAATTGCTTCCAGGTCATCTTGTTCGTCGGCATATCAATATGATGCTGCTTGAACAAATCGCGGTTGAAATATAGGACATCCGCATAAAAAGACGGAGCTAATCCGTATAACTTGCCATCTCCTTTCCCTCTAATCATTTCGATAAGTCCGGGAGAAATTGCGTCGATATCGAATTTGTCCTTCGCAATCATAGTTTCGATGTCGTACAGCCGTCCCTGCCGCGCATAATCTTCGAACAAATTCTCGTTTAGCAGCAGCACATCAGGTTTGTATGTCTCAATTAATTTTTTCAATTCTGCATGATCGTCCCAAGCGCCATTTTGCTCGCGATTTGCGAGCGCGTTATTCATGCTGATGACATCGAATTCGATTTTTGGGTTCTTCATCTTGAAGAGATTACCGTAATCGTTATAGAACGACGGTTCATCATGGTACATGACTTTGATTTTTCCACTTTCCAAGTTCTCATTTTGTTGTTGTTCCCCGTAGCAACCACCTAGCAAAGGAATGATCAGTATCAGTACAATTCCTAGCTTCCACATCTTTTTCATGCTATCTCTCCTTTTCTGCCTATACAACGGACAGACATGCCGTTTTGTGACGGGGCTGCAAAAATTATGGCACAGGATAAATGGTTGCTTTAAAAAGTGGCCTTGAAGAAAATGAGGCTCGCAGCAATTCGAATACAGCCACCATTTCTGACATTTGTCATATGTAGTTGGTGACATCGTACACTAACTGGCTCAAGCGTGCCTGCCGTACAATACAAACATAAGCGATACGGCAACGGGCAACCGAGATTGAGCAGCACAGCATCGTGCAGCATATCTCGAAAGATTAACTGGTTAGCCGAAAGCTGCACGCAACACAATGACCGCATCACAGAACCACATACGGTTCCTAATTTAATGACAAAGGATGATTATAGATGACATACGCAATCGAATGTACGAACCTAATCAAGCAATTCGGCAGCCTCCACGCCGTAAATAATATCGATCTTCGCTTCGAGCGCGGACAGATCAGCGCGCTGCTCGGCCCGAACGGTGCGGGTAAGACTACGACGATTTCCATGATCCTCGGGTTGCAGAAGCCGACATCAGGAGAGATTAAGGTGCTTGGCCAGCCCGCAGGCACACGGGAACTGCGGCACAGAGTAGGGGCGCTCATGCAGGATGTGAAAGCTCCTGATGGCTTGAATGTTGCAGAGGTATTGAATCTGTTCCGCAGCTACTATCGCAACCCACTCCCACTGTCCAGACTGCTTGACCTATCAGGTCTGCACGGAGAAGCGAAGCGGCGCGCAACATCGTTATCCGGTGGACAACGGCGCAGATTGGCCTTCGCGCAGAGCTTAGCTGGAAATCCAGAGCTTGTCCTGCTTGATGAGCCGACGGTCGGCATGGATGTGGAAGCGCGTGGTCGCTTCTGGGATACGGTTCGCGCTCTGTCGAACGATGGACGGACGGTTGTGCTTACGACACATGACTTGGAGGAAGCAGATGCAGTGGCGGATTATATCGCGATCATTGCGGCAGGTACGGTAGCGGCCAGTGGAACCTCACAGGAGCTCAAGTCACAAACGGCGCTGCGGACGGTGTCCTTCCGTCTTCAAGTCGAACAGCAGGACGAAGCGCTGATGCAGCTTCCGGGAGTCGTAAAGGTCGAACGTGCATCAGGTCGGATTCGTCTTCACGTCCGCAGTACAGACGAAGTGTTGTCCGTACTCTTGCAATCTGGTTGGGGAGTCAGCGATATTGATATCCAATCCGCTAGGCTTGAGGATGCTTTCCGATCAATAACAAAATCTCATGAAGCTGCACGTACTCAAGCAAGCGTATAGTTGAGGACTGAAAATAAAAGATAGAGGCAGAGAGTGCCTTAATCATCACATATTAGGGGGAACTGATCGATGTTACAAGCACAAATCAAAGCAGAAAGTTTACGAATTATGCGCAGTCCTTTCTTCTTGTTGTTCTCACTCGTCATGCCAATCGCTTTCTATTTCTTATTCGCTAGTTTAAATGGCGCATCTAAGTCAATTGAATCGACCACCTATGGCGCCTTCTCACTTATGTCTATGACAGCTTTCAGCCTGATCGGCACGGCAATGAGCCAGTTCGGTATTCGCCTTGCCTACGAGCGTCGTGATGGATGGACACGTCTGCTTCGCCTGACACCACTATCTCCGTCGGTATGGATTGGCGCTAAGATCGTATCGCATATGTTGGTTCATTTGCTTGTCATTCTTATCATTTTCCCTGCTGCCTACTTTGCCTATCACATTGAGCTGACTGCTGTACAATGGGTGACATGCGGATTGTGGCTATGGCTTGGAAGCATTCCATTCCTGGCGATCGGCTCTATTTTAGGAACGATGAAGAGCGCGGATGCCTCCATTGCGGTCGCGAACATTTTGCTCATGGGATTTGCCATCATGGGAGGCTTGTGGATGCCGCTGAAGACATTGCCAAGCTGGATGCAAGTTATTGGAGAATGGCTGCCATCCTACCGCTATGCACATGGTGCATGGAATATGCTCGCTGGGGGAAGTCCTGCCCTGCTGGATTGGGTAATTCTTCTGGGCTGTGGCATGATCTTCATGGTAATATCGAGTTATATCTTTAACAGACGGGAAGCGATGTAAGTGAACGTAGTCAAGAAGAGATTATTTCCCGAAAAAGAGGGAGCGGAGCCTTACATCTCCCTCGTCAACTTATGCGTGCCTATCTTTTTCCTGCTGCGTGAGACTCCGACCAAGTTATTGGTGGGGTTCACGCTGCTTCTGTTTCTAGTGATCGCATTTTGGATGCAGTATCGGCACGAGAAGCAGGCATTGCTGTGGTTGGCTGCTCAGGCTGTAATTATTCTCGTATTCATCCTTTTCTATCACCCTATGTATGCTTATATGGTGTTCATGATCGCCCAGATGATAAGCAGGCAGAAGACCTCAATTATTTTAGGAACAGCTGCCGTCATGGCGGTAGGTATCTTAATCGGATTGTCTCAGCGCTTGGATACGGTAGCCGTATGGTCTTCCCTACATACCCTGCTGCTTCCTCCATTATTCGGTGTGCTCGTCATGCCATTCATCATGCGTGCCGCTGGGCAATACAAGCAGATGGCGGAACGATTGCAGGCAGCGACCTCACAGCTCGAGCGGATGGCCCAGCAGGAAGAGCGCCAGCGAATTGCACGCGAATTGCATGATACACTTGGACACACGTTGTCCTTGATCACGCTTAAGAGTGAAGTGACAGAGAAGCTTATTACACGGAATCCAGAGCGGGCCATCGCTGAAGCGAGGGAGATTCAAGAAACATCGCGTGCGGCGTTGAAGCAGATGCGCCAACTCGTAACTGAAATGAAGATCGTCAAGCTTGCAGAGGAATATGAGCATGGAAGGCAGCTATGCGCTGCCGCAGGAATTGAGCTGGAATTTCAGGAACGCAGCGAGGCAATTAGCCCTTCAGCAGCAGCCCCAAGCATTGTGGACCGATTGCCATTATCAGCATTGCAGGAGACGATTCTCGCCATGTGCTTCCGGGAGACCTTAACGAATGTCGTCAGGCACAGCCGGGCGAAGCATTGCTCGGTTCGGGTTGAGGTGGAAGAGGCAAGGGTTCGATTGGAGATTGCAGATGATGGCATCGGAATTGATGAGCACCAGCTTAAGCAATCAAGTGGGACAGGCATGGCCGGACTGAAACAGCGGCTTCAGCTTGTGGACGGGACGCTTGCTATAGAGTCTGGTGCCCACAAGGGAACGGCATTATCGTTAGTCATTCCGCGTGTAATCCGCGATGGGAAGGGGAAAGGTACATCATGATTCGAGTGATATTAGGAGAGGACCAACAGATGCTGCGAAGTGCACTCGCCACCTTGTTGTCGCTTGAGGATGATATCGAAGTGATTGGACAGGCCGAGAATGGCAGTGTAGCGCTGTCGCTTATAGAGGAACTTCAGCCGGATATCGCGGTATTGGATATTGAGATGCCGCTTATGACGGGGCTGGATGTCGCGGATGCAGTCAAGAAGAAGGGGCTGGACTGTCGGATTATTATGCTGACGACCTTTGCTCGCTCAGGCTATCTCCAGCGTGCAATGGCATCCAGTGTAGGCGGTTATTTACTCAAGGACAGCCCAAGCGATGAATTGTCGGATGCCATTCGCCAGGTATATGCAGGCAAGCGGGTGATGAGTCCCGAATTAACGTTGGCTGCGTGGGAAGACCCTTGTCCGTTATCCCCGAGGGAGAAGGAAGTGCTGTTGCTTGCTGAGAACGGACTGTCCATGCAGGATATTAGCGCCAAATTGTTCTTATCCTATGGAACGGTGCGCAACTATATGTCGGATGCAATTAGCAAAGTAGGAGCGGGTACGCGCATTGAGGCGATTCGAACTGCCAGGGAGAAGGGCTGGCTGGATTAAGAACTGCTGCTGGAATATATGCAGAAGATACTTGATGGAGAATTGTCGGATCAATTAGCATCCAGAAAATAAATGGGTAAGTGCTCCATACTCTCTAAGTGAATATTTAGCTTATTTTCAGTTTCATTTCAGGAATTACGAACATACTATAGCCATCCCTTACATAAGGAGGTGGAACCTATGAAACGCAATTCAACCGTAGCAGCGTGGACGTGCCTAATGCTTCTCTTGATGGCTTCACCTGCAGCAGCGCAAAGCAGAACTGCGCTAGATGCTGCGGCAGATAAGAGCAGGGAGCAAGCTGCTGTACGAGTGGTCACTTCATCTCAGGCTGTAGTACAGCCGAATCAGCAGAGCACGGAGACAGATAAGCAATTAGAACAAGTACAGACACAAATGAAGGAGCTTCGTGCAGAAATGAAGCAGCTGCGCGAGAAGAAGCTTCAATTGCTCGCTAAGAAACATGGAATTTCGACAGAAGGCAAGAGCAACAAGCAAATTCACCAAGAATTACGCGAGAAATTAGGCATAAAAGGACGACTGTTCCACGAGAAACATCATAATAATGGGAAGCATGTCGAGGATCGTCAGACTCAGCTTCAGCACGAGGAAGAAAAGCATCGAGCGGAGGCGGATGGGCTCACACCAGAAGAGATTAAGGCGAAATTCCAAGAATCGAATGGGTCAGTCAAGTAAATCAGAAGCGTCTATGCGAAAATAGTGAATATCCAGACAAGATATCGGGACATGCGCACAAGCGCATGTCCTTGTGTCGTTAATGGCGATGAGAATGGTTGAAACCGAAAAAGAAATATTTCGTAAAGATAGATAAAAGCACGAATCGTTGACATGCAGAGATGCATAGGATAAAGAAGTTGGATTTGCGCGGATAATGAGGGTAACATGAAACAACCCGACGAAAAGGCGCGTAGCGCTTCTCATCGGGTTATGTAGTCGTTCATATCATTATTAAGAGTGCAGTAAACAATCAAACTATTGATATTATTGATTTTCAGTAGCGATAGAAGAAAAATCATTCTCGTTCATTACACGACGAGCACCTACATAGCGCTTCTCGTAGTAGTCCATGCTAAGGCTGTCGATGCGTGTACCCTTGCTTGTCGAAGCGTGTGCGAATTTGTTGTCGCCTACGTAAATGCCGACATGCGATACACCGTTGCCGCCGCTTGTGTCAAAGAAGACCAGGTCTCCTGGACGAAGCTCGTCTTTGCTAACTTTCTCACCAGAGTCAAATTGCGACGAAGATGTGCGAGGAAGATCAATTTCGAACTTGTTGAACACGTACTTCGTAAATCCGGAGCAGTCAAAGCCTTTCGTTGTTGTACCACCATACTTGTACGAAATGCCAAGCAAACCTTCAATCGTGTTGTCCATTTTGGATGCTGCGAATGTGCTGCCTGCACTGAACGAAGTAAACAGAACGCTCAGTCCGAGCACCGCTGTAACTAGCTTCTTCTTCAAAGGGAAAGCTCCTTCCGTGCCTGCGAGGTTAGCTGGAGGGTTCGGTTGAAGGACCCCTATGATCCCTGTGTTACAAGATCAATTCACCCGTAAAAACTGGTTCCCCCGCTTTCCGGTCCGCCCGGAAACTCGGCATTCTGGTTTTGGGATTATGTATTGCTGCGTGCGATAGTAACAATTTTGCAAGAGTTAGTGCCGCTTTCATGACAAAGTTGTAATAAATCTAGATTTATTGTAACAGACGGAAATTCCTTTGACAAATATTTTTTGTCCTTGACACGAAAAAAACTTGTCAGATCAGCGTTTTTTTCGCTGATAGACAAGTTTTTTAATTCATTTTGTTAGGTTACGCTGCTTCAATATCATCGTAACCCTTTGTAACTTTGTAACTCTGTAACTAAATTGCGTTCAATCAGAACCCCCATTATTTCATCTGTTGCTCTGCTTCCTGCCAGACAGCGTGGCGTGCAGACAATCCCCACATTTTAAGTATAGTCATAATGGCAGGCAATGCCTGTTGAATAATGAGTGCGGTAATTCCGGTGAATACGGCCGCCGCCGTTGTGGACAATATGCCTACGCCAATGGTGATACCAATAAAGAGAAGTGACAATCCTAGAATGGGAAGCAAGCGACGAGTTCCGGCTGTCACAGATCGAATTAACGGTGTTTCTGAGGCAGCGCCGAAGTTAAGGAATAAGAACAATTGGTGAACAAGCCAGCCGCCAATGAACCAAGCGATTACAAACGGTGCCACTGCCACGAGTAAGGAAGACAGAGAAGCCGATGTGGACAGGGCATGGGCCGCATAAGGAACGAACCATATAGCTGGTGCGATAATGAGCAGTGTCTCGAGTAGATAGAGGACAAGCATTGGCTTCCAAGCGAGCTTGATCCCTTGGAAGAAGGCAAGCCCCTGCTGCTTGGGCTGTGACATAGCATGGAATACACCCGCGTGAATGAAGGGGGTAAGCAGCATATGGACGGCAACGAATCCGAGGATAGCCCATAAGTAAGGGAAATAGTCATTCGTCTTCATTAGATAGAACTGGCTTTCGGTCAGAAAGAGCTGCCTGCTCATCTCGGTAGGTGCTGGATCTGGGTAACGGCGCAGGATAGGTGTTACCACTCCATCGACGAAGCGATAGAGGAAGAACCCCCATAACAGTTGGTACAAGAATAGAATGACCCATATATAGATGTGCTCTTTGCACCAATTCCAGCCTGAACGCACATAAGCCTTCACACTATCACCACCCCAAAATGTTCGTAACAGCTTCGATTACCTTGATGACGGATAAATTAACTCGTGTACGGACAGGTTCATCGACATGAGCACGCATATAATTATTGATGTGCTTGTTCTCAACGACAATCGAATATAGAGGATCAACCATGACCCAGCTGAGCGGCGCTTTATGGGTGACGGTATATTGGATGCGGTCTCCCTCTCCATTCCATCCCTTGCGAGTCGTCGTGCCATCCGAGAATCCGAATACGATCGGAATGGATGGATAATTGGCACCGAGCTTGCGGATATGGACAGTCGCTTCATATTGGGTAGACCCATTCGATTCAATCGTACGTGAATCAATGTTCTCCACGGCGAAGTCTGCCATCATGCCGTTGTACACATATTGTTGGAAGAAATCATTCCACTTGCGGTTAGTTACCTGCTCAACAACTCGCTGAAAGTCTGATGTAGTTGGGTACTTGAAACGGTACTTCTGCGTATAAGTTCTCATAATGCGGCTCATCATTTTTTCCCCGACCTGCTTCTCGATTGCAAGCAGCACCAGCTTGGCACGCATGTACACATTTTCCGCATAATGATTTTGATTTTTGTAGCGCCATGCATTCAGCTTCAGTGGAGCTGGATCTGTGATGTAGCTGGCTTGTATTGCGTTATTTGGAAGTACTCCGAATTCTTGCTCCATCAGCTTGTCTTCTGCATAGGAAGTGAACCCTTCATCGAGCCATGCTTCCTCGAATTCGTTTGAGGCGAGAAGTCCATAAAAGTATTGATGTCCAATCTCATGAACGATGGTACGTTCCAAATCGTAACCTGGACTCTCATCTTCTGCACCGAATGCTGTAATCAAGGTCGGGTATTCCATTCCTCCAGCTCCGTTGCCCAATTTAGGAGGCACGATAATGGACAAGGTAGAGTACGGGTATTTGCCGTACCATTCGCTGAACTTGGACAGCGCCGTCTTCGCAGCGTAGAAATAACGCTCCTTCAAATCTTTATGCTTCGGGTCTAAATATAACTTGATACGAACCCCTGGTACTTGGCTAGAAGAGAACGGCTCTTCAAAATAGACAAAGTTTGGAGATGCGGCCCACGCGAAATCATGAACATCATCCGCATAGAATTGATAAAATTTCTTTCTGTCTGCTATCGTAGGGGTTTTCGTTGGAAAGCCTGTAGCGCCTACGATGTAATTGTCGGGTACTTGAATGCGTACACTGTAAATGCCGTAATTGGAGTAAAATTCGGAATTACCGTGATATTGGTGCAGATCCCAGCCTTCTGATGCCCGGCCGCGAACCCCTGCCTTTTCATAGGCAGCAATCTTAGGGAACCATTGGCCAGCCATCACGAAATTATCGGCGTATCCCATACGTGCAAATATTTTCGGCAGTTTTACTTCAAAATCCATGCGAAGTGTGACTTTCTCTTGACTTCGTACTGGCTTGGTAAGACGCAGCTTCAGAAGCGTCTCATCCTTCGAGTTTCCGTCATCTGGCTGAATGTACTGTACCCGGTTCATCAGGGACATACCGTCAACCGTAGATAACGATTTTAGCGTCATGCTGCCATATCCATCCGCAGGGAACTTGTCTTCCCGCAATTTTCCGCCAGACTCCTTCATGAAGGTGGTATCGGGCGAACGGAAAGCGTTCGGATACATGTGGAAGAACAGTTCATTGACAGTCGTTCTCCCAGGATTGGTCCAAGTTACGGTTTGCTTGCCGATAAGGGTATGTGTAGACTCATCCAGTTTAACTTCAATATGGTATTCGGCAATACGCTCACTCAGTACCTCCGCATTGGGGGTCTCCACGGCTTGCTGCGTAATGGGTTCCTGAACCGCCTGCTTGTTCACCTCGGGTCCAAGAGACGGAACGGATCCAGACGGCCAGAACCGAACGAGGAGGAAGCTGCAGGCGGCTAGGAACAAGGCAGTGAATAGAAGCCGGCGATATACATTGCTTCGGGTCATACGTTTTTACCTCCCGTTGACAAGCATCTACAGCATGTATATGTTGGCTTTTTGCAGATTATTAGCTAAAATGAAAATGATTTTGAGTACGTGGTAAGGAAGGAGCGCATGACGAAATGGAATCTTCAGATAAGAAAGTAAAGAAGCCGCTGGCATTGAACGTAATGAGCAGTGGTAAGCATAAAGGATTCGGTTCGGGTAGTATCGATCTGAACAACGTGTCGCCCGTCATCATCGATGAAGGAACGGCGTACATCGATCTAGGCGCGATGCATGCGAAGAGTAAGGTGGAGCGTGGAATTAAGTTCTCTACGAATAAAGAGGATGTTCCGAATGGCCGCCAATGCTGGATCGTATGGGTGGCAGTCGATCGTTCTGCGGAAGGTGCGTTCTACGGCGGCTTGGCTGCTTGTGAAATGCTGATCGACACGGAGGCGAAGCGTGGCTGGAAGATGCTCGCAGACCACGTCAATCGGATGGACTATGCAATGAAGCGCCGCGTGCTCGTCGAAGAGCTGAATACAGAAGACAAGGCAGCGCTGCGTGAGTTGCTTATGACGCACAATGCTGAGTGGTGGGAGCGTACGCCAGAAGAAGTGAAGGCACAGCTTGCCTAGCATAATCATTTACATTTAAAGAAGGCCGCTATTCCGATCTCGTGATCGGTGCAGCGGCCTTCTATTATTATAGAGATGAGTTTTGTTCCTACTCATACCTAGCAAGCGACTCATTACAACAAGGTGACTTAGACGCGATATACAGGCATCTTCTTCACCTGTGCGACTCCTGTTTCGATCGCAACCTGAGCAATCGCAGATGCGACACTAGGCACGACACGCTTATCGAGCGGGTTCGGGATAATATACGTCGGGCTGAGCTCTGCATTGGTAACGATAGCCGCAATACCGCGGGCTGCCGCCAGCTTCATATCATCCGTAATATCTATAGCACGAACATCGAGTGCGCCGCGGAAGATGCCAGGGAAAGCGAGCAGGTTGTTCACTTGGTTCGGGAAGTCCGAACGACCTGTACATACTACTGCCGCTCCAGCAGCAAGCGCTTCGTCCGGGAAGATCTCCGGCGTTGGATTCGCCATTGCAAATACGATCGGCTTCACATTCATGGAGCGCACATGCTCCTGCGTCAGCACCTTCGGTGCAGATACCCCGATGAATACATCTGCTCCGCATACAACATCGGTCAGCGTACCGCGTAGATGTCCGCGATTCGTTACCTTCGCTATGTCTGCCTGCGCAGGATTCATCCATTCCTCGCCTTCACACACGACACCCTTCAGATCCACTAGGGCAACATGCTGAATGCCTGCCTTCAACAGCAGCTTCGCTATGGCAATGCCAGCAGAGCCGGCGCCGTTGATGACAACGCGTACGTCCTCCATCTGCTTGTCTACCACTTTCAGTGCATTGATTAACGCAGAGAGCAGCACGATAGCAGTGCCATGCTGATCGTCATGGAAGACGGGGATATTCGTTTCTTCCTTTAAGCGCCGTTCAATTTCGAAGCAGCGTGGTGCCGATATGTCCTCCAAGTTAATACCGGAGAAGGTAGGCTCCATATTTTTGACGATGTTCACGATCTCATCTACACTTTGCGTGGATAGACAGATTGGGAAGGCATCGACATTGCCGAACTGCTTGAAGAGCATGCACTTGCCTTCCATGACCGGCATAGCCGCATAGGGACCGATGTCGCCGAGGCCGAGAACGGCCGAACCGTCTGTCACAACGGCAATCATGTTGCCACGTGACGTATACTCGTTGGCAGCATTCGCATCATTTGCAATCAGGCGGCATGATTCAGCCACCCCTGGTGTATATACAAGGCTCAGATCCTCTGGGGATGTCACCTCAATTTTGCTAGTCACTTCAATCTTGCCGTGCAGCTTCTTATGAAGTTGTAACGACTCTTCTTTGATGTCCAGTGCGACTGGCATACTACAATCAGCTCCCTGTTTATCATTCCAAGGAGACTCGCTGCTGAACATAAGCCCCGCAAGCCCCATGCTACCATTGTGCTACGTTAGTGGGGAAAAGGGAAATACGTTCCGCATATAAGCTAATAAAATTTATTTATAGTAACGAAATGGAAGTTATGTCCTCTGTTATTTATCCGTTCGGCGTTATGCTTCTTGAAGTGGGAGCTGGCACATGCACTCGATCATGCTGAGGCAGTCTTGCGACAGATGATGTCCTTCCTTCCAGCATAAATAAATATAGAAGTACAACGGATCCTCAAGTGGTATGGCTACAAGACCAGGCATATTTTTGACCGCCATAGAGACGATTAGGGAAATGCCTGCCCCACTGGCTACCATCGACTTAACGGTTTGAATTTCATCTGATTCAAATACAATATTCGGCTTGAATCCGTATGTTCCACAAGCGAGCATCAGTTGTTCATGATGTACATAAGCTTCCGTCAGCACGATAAAATGTTCATGCTTGAGTTCAGCAATGGATATGGACTCTCGAGTTGCGAGTGGGTGAGTGTCAGGCACACACACGTTTAAGTGATCCTCATAGAGCAGCACAGAATGGAGATCGGAGATTGGTTCTTGATCTGCCTGTCCGATAATGCCTAAATCCAGCTTACCCTCTTGCAGCAGCTCTGTTGTAATGCGAGAACCGTACTCGGTTACTTTAAATTGCACATGCGGATACCGCTTCCTTATGTAAGCGAACATGGAAGGGAACAGATAGGCTCCGATAATTGGCGGCAAGCCAAAATGAATGTTGGAGCTGTTATAATTACGAACCTCTACAATAGCTTCATCAATTTCAGACAAAATGTTATCGACTCTGGCTAGAAATAACGCCCCTTGCGGCGTGACATGCACAGCCTTCTCCTTCTTATTGCGTTCGAGCAATTGCACACCTAGAAATTCCTCCAGCCGATTTACAGCGGCTGTAATGCAAGGCTGGGACACATACAGCTGTTCAGCTGCTTTTGTAAAGCTATGCTGTTCAGTAACGGCCTTGAAATATTCAAGTTCCCGCAAATTCATGATGCTTGGTTCCCTCCGATATGATAATCCGATGCGAGTCCTATTCTACAAGAAACGAAGACGTTCATCGATGGATAAAGATTACAAAAGAATGAACTTAGGTATAACCATTGTACATCAAGATGATCCTAAGGGAAGTAAGTAGGGGTTGGGCAGGGTATCCAGCTGTCCCTTTACCGATATTCTAAAATGTGGTAATATATATGAATAACATGTTCTTCGGACTGAAGAACAGGAACAGGAGGTGAGGTAGGAGATGAATTTCAATACGCCGAACATTCGTATTAGCCAACTGCCGATGGCAATGTTTGGAATTACTCATGATGTACCTTTCAACGGGATACGTGTGTCCATTTTTACTAATACGAATACGACAATACGGCGTGAAGACTCTCCTGCCTTAACCTGATCGGATTTAGGTTTATTTAGGGCTGTAGGGATTTTTCCCTGCAGCCTTTTTTTGTTCCAGATCGGGAGGCAGCGTCTTGGCTCACGTCCCGAGGGGGATATCGACATGATCACTAGCCTATGGCATGTGAAAAAATATTACGGAGCAAACTTGGTGCTCTCAGATGTGTCATTTGAAGTAAAAGACGGAGAAAAAGTCGGGCTGATTGGCCGCAATGGAACGGGGAAGACAACAATTTTGCAGATGCTAAGCGGGGTATCCACACCGGATCAAGGGGATCTGTTTATCCGCAAAGGCGCGACAATTGGATTGCTTGATCAGGTACCTTCTGCCCATGAATCCGCTTCTGTATATGATGTATTGGCTGAGAGTTATGCGGAAGTGCGCCGCCTAGAGCAAGAAATGAAGCAAGTGGAAATGACCATGTCAGACCCTGATGTCTCTGCAGATGAGAAGAAACTGAACCATATCCTACATCAGTATGGACAAATGATGGAGCAATTCGAGCGGGCAGGCGGCTATGAAATGGAGGCCTCGATTCGGCGGATCAGTGCAGGACTCGGGATCGCGGAAGAGCAATATAGCCGCCCCTTCTCCTCGTTATCTGGGGGAGAGAAGACGAAGGTCGGCCTGGCAGCGTTGCTCCTGAAGCAGCCTGACATTCTGCTGCTTGATGAACCAACGAATCATTTGGATATGGCGGCCATCGAATGGCTGGAATCCTTCCTGCTGGCTTATTCGGGAGCGGTAATGATTGTCTCGCATGATCGTTATTTCCTGGATCGAGTTGCAGGCAAAATGATTGAGATCGAAGATGGGGAAGCGTTCATTTATCATACGAACTATTCCGGCTATCAGAAGGAGAAGGAAGAACGGCTGCTGCAGCAATTCGCTAGCTATCAAGAGCAGCAGAAGAAGATTAAGAAGATGCAGGATACAATTAAGCAGCTGATCGAATGGGGGAATCGTGCGAATCCGCCGAATCCAGGATTTCATCGCCGGGCAGCATCGATGCAGAAGGCGCTCGATCGTATGGAGAAGCTCAAGCGTCCGATATTGGAGCGGAAGACGATGGATTTGAAGCTGAAGCAGGAGGATCGTTCTGGCAAGCAAGTGCTCGTGCTGGATGGGGTTACGAAGGCATATGGGGAGCGCAAGCTGCTTAGCGGGGTGAACGGGCTTCTGCTGTACGGCGAGCGTACAGCATTGCTTGGCAGCAATGGTGCTGGGAAGAGTACCTTGATGAAGATGCTGCTTGGCCAGGTTGATCCAGATGGCGGAGATCTCCGAGTCGGTTCGCGTGTGGAGGTTGGCTATTTGGCGCAGGAGGAAGCTCCGCCTTCCGAAAATAAGACGGTTCTTCGATATTTCTGTGAGGAAGTGGCCATGGAAGAGGGAGAGGCTAGGGGAGAACTGGCTAGATTCCTGTTCTATGGAGCGGATGTGTTCAAGCGAATTGCGCAGCTGTCAGGAGGAGAATGGAGCAGACTTCGATTGGCTCTGCTCATGTACCGGAAGCCGAATTTGCTCCTGCTCGATGAGCCAACCAACCATTTGGATATCGACTCCAGAGAAGCATTGGAGGAAGCGTTGGAGAACTTTCCAGGTACACTTCTGGTTATCTCGCATGATCGTTATTTCATTAATCGGGTTGTAAGCAAGCTGTGGGTGCTGGAGCAGGCAAGATTGTCTGTGCATATTGGGAACTATGATGAATGCCGGGATAAGCTGCAGACCTGGATGGATCATTCACGACAGCTGGGGGCGGTGTCTACTGGTGCACATACGGATGTGAACACGGTAGAGAGGAAGTCGCAGCAGCAAGATTCGAAGGCAAGCGATCCTGCTAAGAGACATGCAGATGACGTGCTTCCAAAGCAAGTGACGCGGAAGGGACAGACTGCACCCCAATGGGAGCGGGACATTGCGCTAGTAGAGGAGCAGCTGCGACAACTGGACGAGGAGATGGCTGCCTTGTCCATGCAGACCGACCAGGAGGTAGATTGGAAGCTGTTGATGGCCAAGCAGCAAGAACTGCGGCAGCAACTCGAAGAGTTGTATGCTGGGTGGCTATCTATGGAGGAATAGTGGATTTGCCTAGAAATCAACAAACAATGGAATCCGCCGTTCTGCAGGGTCAATAACAATGGAATCAGGCCCCACTAAAAATAGAAAGACGCTTCCCAAACCACTGGATTCGTGGGAAGGGAAGCGTCTTTTTTTCATACGTGTTCCTATCGAAATAGGTCATCAAATTGCTGGGACTCTGGGACAGCCTCGTTTCACATAGATACCGTTCCTTAATCCCCCCACCAGCGCTTCAAGTGCTGCCACCACGAACGTTTCTCAAGCTCTTTCGTTGGTCGCTTCTCTTCGTCTTTCCTCTGGTCTGTCGGGGATTGAACATGAAGATCGCACCAAGCGGTGGGCTCGGTTCCACTTACGAATGTCTCCAGGCGTTTATTCGGGCAGTTATCTCCTGCGAGCTTCCCAGTATCCGGATCAATATAGACGCTAACTACATTGTCCGGAACGGCAAATATTTTAGGTGGGACGTTGGACAATGCCTGTTCGGTATATTCAGCGAATATAGGCGCTGCCTTATGAGATTCCGTAACGGATATCATTCTGTCCTTGTCATAGCCGACCCAGACGGCAGTTGAGAGTTCTGGCGTATATCCGACGATCCAAGCGTCCGTATCCGTCGTTCCTGTCTTGCCGGCGACAGGGCGTTTCATGCTGGTAGCTACGCGGCTGCCTGTTCCACCGGTTTCGAATACGCTCTCCATCAGGCTGGTGAGCACATACGCATCTGCTGGATTGACTACCTGCTCTTGTTGAATCGGTGGAGCCTCGTATAAGACACTGCCGCCGCTGTCGGTGACCTTCAAGACGGAGCGGGGGATCACACGCTTGCCTTGATTACTGAACACACCGTATGCGGATGCCATCTCCAGTGGACTTACTGGGAATGTACCTAGCGCAAGAGAGGGGAGTGGCTTCATGTCACTGTCGATGCCAAGCCGCCGCGCAAGGGAGATCACGTGCTCAGGGCCAATCTGCATAATGGTACTTACCGCATAGATATTGTCTGACACAGCAATGGCGCGGCGCAGATCGATCTCGCCATAATATTTGCCGCCATAATTACTTGGCTTATATTGCTGTCTGCCATTGTCATATGTGAATGAAGTCGGCTGACTGACGAAGTGAGTCGCCGCTGTGATGGCTCGCTTCTCGAGTGCTGTTAGATAGACCAGCGGCTTGAAGGATGATCCAGGCTGGCGCGTATTGGCGAATACACGATTATATTGATTTAGCCGATAATTCTTGCCGCCAACCATCGCCTTCAAATAGCCGTTGCGTGGATCGATCGAGATAAGCGCAGCCTGCAAATCCCCTTCTGCAGGAATATACTTGGCGACAGCCTGCTCTGCTGCCGCCTGAGCCCGTTTATCCAGTGTTGTATATACACGCAGACCCCCAGCCTCGATTGCTTGATCGGAAATGCCGAGTGAATCGAGCTCCTGCCGGACATAATCTCGGAAATAGGGGGCGACAAGCAGCTCGCTTCGCTCCTCCCTCGGTCGAATGGCCAGCGTTTCATTGTAGGCTTGCTGTGCCTGCTCTTGGGTGATGTATCCGGTCTCCACCATGCCCTGAAGCACAACCTTTTGTCTGTCCTTCGCATTTTTCATATTGAAATAGGGAGAATAATAGCTTGGGCCGCGTGGAATGCCTGCAAGAATTGCACTCTCTGCCAGCGTCAGGTCACGAGCCTTCTTGCCAAGGTAGAGCTGAGCGGCGGCCTCGATACCGTATGCGCCATGGCCGTAATATACCTGATTCAAATACTGCTCCAAAATATCGTCCTTGCTGTATTTCATCTCCAGTTGAAGTGCATATTGCGCTTCCTTCACCTTGCGAGCCCATGTCCGATCGTGGTTGAGATACAGGTTGCGGGCAAGCTGCTGTGTCAAGGTGCTGGCGCCTTGTTTTTTGGACATTGATTCGATATTGACGAGCATTGCGCGAGCAATTCCTTTGAAGTCGATCCCGACATGACGGTAGAATTGCCGATCCTCTGTGGCAATGGTTGCATGAATGACGTCCGGAGCGATATCAGTCAGCGTAACCGGATGCTGCTGCTTCTGCCCGCTTGTTAGTGATGTAAGTTCCGCCCCCTGGCTGTCATAAATGAAGGAGGGCTTCTGCATATCAGACACAGGCAGATCCGTCATATATAGATACCCGAGCAGGATGCCGCAAGCACCTAGAAGGAGCGCGATTGAACCGCCAATGATTTTCAGCCATAGCCGCCACCCGCGCTTCTGCTTTTTCTCAGTCTTTTTGCCGCTTAACCGCTGCATGGCAGCGCCTCCTGTTCGACCGTCATCAGGCCATTTTGTGGTTACCATTCAGTATGGAAAAAGAGGAGGAAGGTTATTCCTTTTTACTAGAATAAATTCACCGTTCACAAACTGTAAAAGGGTTGAAAACTATGAAAAACAGAATATTCTAGAGCATTTGTCAAAATTTCAAAAATCTAGTGATAAAGCAGCTTTCAGAGCTCTAATAGCTCTGAAAATTGTGCAAATATTCAACTTGACTTCGGAAAATGATTGCATTTTGGGGGGGAACCGATATAATACTTTGTGTTTGGTGCAAAATGGAGATGAAGTGTTACGAATGTTACACATAGGAACCATTACGAGCATTTCGGGAACTAAGCCAACGATACCATGATTATGAAAGAAGGTTGATGTTATGGAATTGTGGTTTACAGAGAAGCAAACGCCTACCTTTGGCATTACGGCAAAAATCCGCGAAACATTCGTGGAGGAGCAAACGCCGTTTCAGCATTTAGCGATGCTGGATACCGAAGAATTTGGACGGATGCTCGTATTGGATGGCATGGTTATGACGACGATCAAAGACGAGTTCGTATACCATGAGATGGTGGCACACCCGGCCCTTGTAACTCATCCGAATCCGAAAAAAGTACTTGTCGTCGGCGGCGGCGACGGCGGAGTTATCCGCGAAATCATGAAGCACCCTGGAGTAGAGAAGGCAGTTCTCGTTGAAATCGACGGCAAAGTCATCGAATACTCCAAGCAGTACTTGCCTGAAATTGCGGGCGAACTGGACAACCCGCGTGTAGAAGTTATCGTGAATGATGGATACATGCATATTTTGAACAGCAAAAATGAATACGACGTTATTATGGTCGACTCCACAGAGCCGGTAGGCCCTGCGGCACCGTTGTTCGAACGCGGCTTCTACCAAGGTATCTATGATGCTTTGAAGGAAGATGGCCTGTTCGTAGCGCAGACGGATAACCCATGGTTCAAGGCGGACTTGATCCAGCAGGTGAACCGTGACGTGAAGGAAATCTTCCCGATCGTACGCGTGTACGGTGCAAATATTCCGACCTATCCAAGCGGTCTCTGGACGTTCACAATGGGCAGCAAGCAGCACGATCCGCTGCAAGTGGACGAAGCGCAGATTCCAGAAATGGAGACGAAGTACTACTCTTCTCGTCTGCACAAAGCAGCCTTCTGTCTGCCTAAATTTGTAGAGGATCTGTGCAAATAAGATAGCGCAGGAAGAAGGAGGAGCGAAGACAATGAAAATAGATCAAAAATATTCGGGCAATGTGTTCATTTGCAGCTCTGATGATTACGAGGGAGCAAAGGCCGTCATTTATGGCATGCCAATGGATTACACGGTATCCTTCCGCCCAGGATCGCGCTTCGGCCCAGGCCGTATCCGCGAGGCATCGGTAGGCTTGGAAGAGTACAGCCCGTATCTCGATAGAAGCATTGAGGAATTGAATTACTTCGATGCAGGCGACTTGCTGCTGCCATTCGGCAATGCGGCGAAGAGCCTGGATATCATCGGGGAATTCGTAGGCAAGCTGCTGGGCGATGGGAAGTTCCCAATCGGCCTTGGCGGGGAGCACCTAGTGACATGGCCTGTCCTGCAAGAGGTGTACAAGAAATACCCTGATCTCGCTATTATTCATATTGATGCGCACGCTGACTTGCGGGAGCAGTATGAGGGTGAGCCTTTGTCTCACTCCACACCAATCCGCAAGGCTGCTGAGATGATCGGCGGCAAGAACGTGTACCAGTTCGGCATCCGCTCTGGTTCGCGTGAAGAGTGGACGTATGCTCGCGAGAACATCAATTTCTTCCCGTTCGAAGTAGCTGAGCCTCTGAAGAAGGTTCTGCCTGAGCTGGCTGGCCGTCCGGTCTATGTCACGATCGATATTGACGTGCTTGATCCAAGCTGCGCACCGGGAACAGGAACGGCAGAAGCGGGCGGCATTACGTCGAAGGAATTGCTTGAAGCGGTTCATTCGATTGCCCGTTCGGAAGCCAATATTATTGGATGTGACTTGGTGGAAGTTGCGCCAATCTACGATCCAACCGAGCAAACGCCGATTACGGCGAGCAAAATCATTCGTGAGATGCTGCTCGGGTTTGTAAAGTAATGTAGGTCTGGAAAAAGAAGCATTGTCCGAGCGCACAGAATCTGCATGCAGCAGAGGAAGTGCGCTTGTTTTTGTAAAAAGGGGTAAAAGGGTAGAGCTTAGACATGCGTTCCGAATCCCTTTACAATAAATCGAAAGGGAGGATGAGAATGAGCAAGATGAAGATTGTACTAATTTCGCTCGCAAGTGTATTCATTATCGTCATCGTTGCATTAGGTTTTGTAGGCAATCATTTCTACAACATATCGATTAATCCGAAGACGGAACGTCCGTTTTTTGATAATAACCCGGATCTGGATCGGGCAGTGCCTGCAATGCACGTCGATGAACAGGAACAGCAGGAAAGTGGGACGGCAAAAATATGGATTGAGGAAGCTCCTCACGATAAGGTTACGTTAACATCTTTCGATGGTTTGAAGCTGCAAGGCTATGAATATCGGCAGGAGCATTCTACGCATAAATGGGCAATTGTCGTCCATGGGTATATGGGCTTCGGCAAAGAGATGGCACAGGTAGTTAAGAAGTTCTATGATCGAGGTTATCAAGTATTGCTTGTTGATCTGCGGGGACATGGAGAAAGCGAAGGGGACTATATTGGCATGGGCTGGCACGATCGGCTGGACATGGTCGGTTGGATCAAGCGGATTGTAGGCAATGATCCCGAGTCTCAAATTGCGCTGTATGGGGTTTCCATGGGTGGTGCGACGGTTATGATGACCTCAGGAGAAGAACTCCCTGCGAATGTCAAGGTGATTGTCGAGGACTGCGGGTACACATCGGCTTACGATGAATTCACCTACCAACTGAAGCGCCTGTTCCATTTGCCTTCTTTCCCGATTATGACAGCTTCGAATATGGTTGTTAATTTCCGTGCGGGCTATGATCTGAAAGAGGCTTCTGCCTTGAATCAGGTTGCCAAGAGCAAAACTCCGATCTTGTTCATTCACGGGGATGCTGATACGTTCGTCCCTTATGAAATGGTTCATGAGCTATACGCTGCGGCAAAGGTCGAGAAGGATCTACTGGTGATCAAGGATGCAGGACACGGAGGAGCTCACCTTGCTGGAGCAACGTATTGGAATAAAGTATGGGAGTTCACAGATAAGTTTATGAAATCCTAATGAAACGAGTAAAAGACTTGCATAATGAATGAGAAGTTTCGCAACATGAACAGAAGCCCTGCCGCCTCAAAAGGCTGCGGGGCTTTCGTGTGCAACGACTGTTAAGATAAGAGAAACTTCCAAGCTAACCAGCATATCCCCACTCCGACCCACGAGATGAAGCCAAAGATAACGACGATCTTGTTCTCACTCCAACCGTATTTGAGCGAGTAATGATAGTGGATGGGCGCCATTCGGAACATTCTCAGCTTCGTTCTGCGGTAGTACCATACTTGTAGAATAACAGACAGTTGTTCTGCGAAGTAGACGAAGAAGAGAACCGGAATCAGGATCTCTACCTTCTCGAGTACCGCAAGGAATGACAGGGAGCCGCCGATGGCGAGCGATCCGGTATCCCCCATGAATGCACGCGCAGGATAAATATTATAAATGAACAGCCCAAGCAGACAGGCAATCATGATGAGCGAGAACATCTTCACTTCCATATGATCGGATATGAGGAAGAAGAAGAAATAAGTCGGGATCGACACATTGATAAGTAATCCGTCCAGACCATCTGTAAAGTTAATCGCATTTGCCGAACCTACCACGAACAGTACCATAATTGGCACATACACGAGTAGAGGAAGATCGAGCGTTAGCCCGCCCCCAAGCACAATGGTCGTACTGACGTCAAAATGCTGAATGAGCACGTACAACAGAACTCCGGTAAAGGAGAATTGGAAGACAAGCTTCGCTTTGCCCGATATCCCGGAGGGATCCTGAAATACGGCCTTCTTCAAGTCATCCATTAGACCAACGGAACCGAATAGCAGAAACGTCGCTGCCAGAAACATCGTCATTGGCGATGGGTGATAGGAGACAGAGGTAATTACACCGATAATCAGAATAAGGCCGGCCATCAGCGGTGTGCCGCGCTTAGCTTGATGATCAGGCGGAAGCTCGGCTCGAATTGGCTGCGTCAGCTTCAGTGTCCGCAATCCCCAGATGAGCAGTGGGGTCAATGCGGCAACGAGCAGGAAGGACACACTCGAAATGCCTAATAAGGAAGGGTTCACAGACATTCACCTATTTGTATGTATTTTGTATAACTGAGTACAGTTTATTATAATTCACGGCAATGGACAAATATTCCTTTTGTATCGGTGTGAAAACAGCAAATGCCAGCATCATTACGAATGCCGGCATCTGTATAAATGAATGACAAATAGACTGCACCAGGCCGTCCCCGATTCGGCTTACAAGGAGCCTGCCACAATATTGCCCTGATGAAGGACAGCTTGTCGATGTAGGCGCCTTGCGACAGCTTCAGCTGTGCAGCTTGCATCGACAAGCACAGCATCCGCCGCATCGCCAACTTGTGGCGACTGGCGTACGCCTTCTTGACTTGGTGGGCACGTCGGGTCACTCCTCTAATAAATGGATAGTGCGTTGCGGTTCCTTCATATAAACACTGGATTTCTCTATCAACAAGATTAGCATGAAAGAAGATGGGAGAAAAATAAAGATAAAGCATAGATCATAACGTGAAAAAGGAGCTGTCTAGGACAGCTCCGTTCTATTCCGTATCGTTAGACTGCAGAGGTTCCTGTACGTCTACGGTGGTTGCGATGTGCGGTTCGTTTTGTGTTTCGAATCATCATATAAATGCATAGCCCGAACAGCGGAGCGATGACCACAATGGTCGTCATGCCGACTGTAAAGAAGACAGAGTGCTCAATGCGGATGCTGTCGATAACAACCCATACTGACGAAGCTAGGTGGAGTACGAGCGTTATCAGGAGCAGCCAGTCGCTATGGTTCGTTAACCAAGTTAGAAGTACCGTCCATTCCACCATATATCGCCCCCATATTCCTCGAAATAATGACATAAGCTGAGCAATTATGCAGCAGCGGACAATCGAGGAATCATTTACTACTATTATTATAATTGAGGGAAGATTCGAATTTCCACGTCTTTCTTGAGGTATAACCTTACAAATTCGTAAGTTATCGTATTATGCCATAGATTGTCGGTTTATTGACCCTGCTATGCTTAGCTGCATCCCTAGGGCGCAAATAGGAAAAGGAGGTTGCAAAAGGCGGGCGTATACCGGATAATTTAGAAATCAGACTTTGGAGAATGGAGCTTGACAATGACGGAGCATCAGAGGGAAGCGGCTGATAGATTGCCGGTTCTTATCACGATTGACAGCCGACAAGATGATGAACGGGTCACGGAGCACGTACGGGGCGATTTATATCGGAAGGGTTCACATTTCTATATTCGCTATACTGAGACTCAGTCCCAGCCGGAGCGGGTGAAGCGACGAAGTGATTCTGCCGAAGATGCGAGTCGTACACAGGTTACACTGAAGGTGAGTGAGAACCAGGTGAAGCTAACGCGTAGAGGACAGGTTGAAGCAGAGCAGACATTTGCTCTTGGAGCGAGACAGAACGGTTACTATCGTTCATCTGCGATTCGCTTTCCTCTAACAACAGCGACATCGAAGCTGTCTTGGGACAAGCCTTGGCCGTTCGAAGGGCCGCTACAATTCGACGAATTGCGTATAGCGTGGTCGTATCAATTATATATAGAAGAACGCTGCACGGGGAAATTCAATATTCAATTACGTATTACACCCGCCTGAAACAGGCATGAACGATAAGATGCAGGAGGAACGAGACATATGAGCAGTGTAATGGAACGAGTAAACAATCAAGTGAAGCAAGCAATTGAGGATGCAATCGTACAGGCAGGTCTTGTAGCGCGCGAGGATATCCCTGCGTTCGTTATTGAGGTGCCGAAGGATAAGACGCACGGTGATCTGGCATCCAATATAGCGATGCAGTTGACGCGCATTGCGAAGCGCAATCCACGCCAAATTGCTGAAGCGATCATCGAGAACCTGAACACAGAAGCGGCTTCCATTGAAAGCGCAGAGATCGCTGGACCTGGATTTATTAATTTCCGTGTGAACAAGAGCTATCTTTACGACATCTTGCACGAAGTGAATGAAAAAGGCAGCGACTACGGACGGATTGCGGCTGGCAGCGGTCAACGTGTACAGGTAGAGTTCGTATCTGCGAACCCTACAGGAAGCCTTCATCTTGGACACGCACGCGGTGCGGCTGTCGGCGATGCATTGTGCAACCTGCTTGATTACGCGGGTTATGAAGTAACGCGCGAATATTATATTAATGATGCAGGGAACCAAGTGAACAATCTTGCGAAATCGATTGAATGCCGCTATAAGCAAGCATTGGGACAGGATGCAGAAATGCCTGAAGATGGATATCATGGTGTAGATATTAAGGGATTTGCGGAAGAGCTTGTTCAAGCAGAGGGCGAACGTCTGCTGTCCTTGTCTGAGGAAGAGCGCGAGCGTTATTTCCGTACTTACGGTCTCTCGAAGGAATTGGATAAAATCAAGCGCGACTTGAATCGCTTCCGTGTTCCGTTCGACGTATGGTTCAGCGAGACATCGCTCTACGAGAACAATGAAGTAACGAAGGCGCTGGATGCGCTTCGTGCAAGCGGACATGTATTCGAGCATGAAGGTGCAACATGGCTGCGCACAACGACATTCGGCGATGACAAGGATCGCGTATTGGTGAAGAATGATGGTTCTTACACGTACCTGACTCCAGATATTTCGTATCATATGGATAAATACGGCCGTGGCTTTGACAAAATGATTAACATTTGGGGTGCTGACCACCATGGATACATCCCACGTATGAAAGCGGCTATGGAAGCACTCGGTAATGATCCGGATAAGCTGGTCGTGTTGATTGCGCAAATGGTTAGCTTGTTCCAAGATGGCGAGAAAGTGAAAATGTCCAAGCGTACGGGGAAAGCCGTAACCATGGAAGATTTGATGGATGAAGTGGGCGTTGATGCAATCCGTTACTTCTTCACAATGCGTTCGATGGATTCCCACCTTGACTTTGATATGGACTTGGCGATCTCCACATCCAACGAGAACCCTGTCTATTACGTACAGTATGCGCATGCGCGTATTTGCAGCATTTACCGTCAGGCGGAAGAACAAGGGGTTGCGTTGCAGCCGTTGAATGAGCTGAATTTGGCGAAGCTGACGGCACAGCATGAATTCGACCTGCTTCGCAAGCTGGGTGAGCTTCCAGAAGAGATTGCGGTTGCTGCCCGCGACTATGCGCCACATCGTTTGGTTCGTTATGTGTACGAGCTGGCATCGCTCTTCCACAGCTACTACAGAGCAGAGCGTGTCATTACAGAGGATGCAGAGCAGACACAAGCTCGTCTAGCATTGCTCGGCGCTGTTCGTACAACAATTGCGAACGTACTTCGTCTGGTTGGCGTATCTGCTCCAGAACAGATGTAAGACAGCGCCTAACGAGAGTTACAATGTTCATTGCCTAATATAGAGCGTCCTGTGAGCTGAAACTAGCTTGCAGGACGCTTTTCTTGTTCCCACAATAGTTAGTTGTTCGGTAGAATAAGAACAAGAACCATCGAGAGGATCGAGCTAGAGAGAAAGTAGGTGACGGGATGCTGTATTTGCTTCCGCTGATGATCGAGCGGGTTGGTGTATTACTGATCATCGCATTTGTGCTGTCGCGTATGAAGTCATTTCGACATATTGTTCATAATGAACACGGTACAGCTGAGAAATGGCTGCTGATCTTCGTGTTCGGCGCGTTTGGGGTAATCAGCAACTATACTGGTGTGCAAATTCATAATAGCTCGGTATATTCGCAAGCTTGGCATATGGATATAGAGACAGGGAGTGCCATTGCAAATACACGTATTATGGGTGTTGTCATTGGAGGACTGCTTGGCGGTCCATTTGTCGGAACAGGTGTTGGGTTAATTGCGGGCTTGCATCGCCTATCGCTTGGCGGCTATACCGCTGCTGCTTGTGGGATATCGACGATAATGGCTGGTATTATCACTGGGCTCGTTGGAAAACGCTTTCGTATGATTCAAGGCAAGCATGCTGCATGGCATGCAGCGTTGATCGGCATAGGGATGGAGTGTGCGCAGATGGGCACCATCTTGCTCGTAGCGGAACCTTGGAGCTCTGCTTGGGAACTCGTCAAGCTGATTAGTGTGCCGATGGTCGCGGTCAATGGATTCGGCATTCTATTATTCATGCTGATTATTCAATCCATCTATGAGGAAGAGGAGCGCTCTCGGGCGCTGTTGACCCATAACGCTCTTCATATCGCCGATCAGACCTTGCCGTTTTTCCGTCAAGGGTTAAATAGCGATTCATGCCGAGAAGCGGCGTTGATCATATGGAAAGGTACGAATGCTGACGCGATCTCCATTACAGATGAGCATCACATTCTTGCGCACGTGGGCGCGGGGGACGACCATCATGTGCCGTTGAATGGAATATCCACGCAGTTGACGAAGCAAGTGCTGGAGGAGGGCATTGTTCATAAGGCATCCTCACGAGAAGAGATTCAGTGTTTCGAGCCGAGTTGTCCTTTGCAAGCTGCATACGTATTACCACTTAAGGTGCATGACCGTACGGTGGGCACATTGAAGCTGTACTTCAAGCAGCCCTCACGGTTGGATCGAGTAGAACGAGAGCTTGCAGAGGGTCTTGGCAAGCTGTTCTCCACCCAGTTGGAATTGGCGGAAGCAGAACGGCAGAGTCGGCTGCTGAAGGATGCGGAGATCAAGGCGCTGCAAGCTCAGGTTCACCCGCACTTTCTATTTAATGCCTTCAATACCATATCCGTTCTCTGCCGCACCGATTCGGAGAAGGCGCGCAAATTGCTGCAGCAGCTCAGTGTGTTCTTCCGCAGCAATCTGCAGGGCGCACGTAAGATGCTTATCCCGCTGCACAAGGAATTAGAGCATGTGGAAGCGTATTTGTCATTGGAACAGGCGAGATTCCCCGGCAAATATGTCGTAGAGACGGACATTGACGGTTCTCTTATGGACGTACTAATACCGCCATTCACGCTTCAGCCACTGGTGGAAAATGCGATTCGGCATGCCTTCTCCAAGGGATTTACTTTGTCGCAAGGAATAGTATCGATTCGGGCGCAGGTGAATGGAGCTAGCGTGACGATTACGACCAAGGATAATGGGAAGGGCATAGCACCAGAGTCCATGGCCGCGCTTGGCAATGAGGCGGTTCCGTCTGCAGAAGGAACAGGCACAGCGCTGTGCAATATTGTGAAGCGAATAGAAGAACTGTATGGAAGCAGGGGCTCGATTCAAATCGATAGTACACTTAGAGAAGGGACATCGGTCACGATTACGTTGCCGATTCATTTTAGCGAACGGGGGGACATCGATGTTGAAAGTATTTATCGTGGATGATGAGCCGCTAGCGCGTGACGAACTCTGTTATCTGCTTCGCCGCACGAAACGGGTTGACGTTGTAGGAGAGGCAGAATCGATGGAAGAGGCGTTGAAGCGCATAGGGGCGCTACGTCCGGACGTCGTATTTCTCGATATTCAACTTGCCGAAGCGAGTGGGTTGGAGGCAGCAGAACGGTTGGGCGCGTTGGATGAGCCACCTGCGATTGTATTCGCAACGGCGTATGATGAATATGCGTTGCGTGCTTTCGAGTTGAACGCTGCTGACTATATTTTAAAGCCGTTCGATGAGCAGCGCATTCAGCTAACCGTCGAGAAGCTGGAGAAGCAGGGCTCGCGTTCAGTTACATTGATGCAGAATGAGGTAATATCACATTCCCGGTCTACCCCGACAGAACGGGTAGAGCGGCTTGCCATTACGACGGTGGATGAGCGCATTGTTGTTCTGCATGTGGATCGCATCGTGTACATCGGGTTTGAAGAGGGAAAGACAGTCGTCGCAACGACAGAACAGCGCTATCGTGTAGGAGAACCACTTAGTGTACTGGAGCGGAAGCTGATTCACCCATCCATTATTCGTGTGCATCGGGCCTACTTGGTGAATGTGGATCGCATTGTAGAGATTGAGCCATGGTTCCACTCCACATGCCAACTGAAGATGCAGGACGGATCCAGATTGCCTGTGAGTCGTACCTATATGAAGGAACTTAAGCAGCTTCTAGGATTTTAAAATAATGGCGTTCACTAATCATCCAATCAATTTTGGTATGAGATGGAGAAGAGGCGAATAAGGATAGAAGAGAGGGTTGAAATCGTTTGCATTTCAATCCTTTTTTTGTGCACTTCATCATGGACATGCGGCATTCTGCTTTGAAAACAGGGTAATGCTGTTTTCATAAGGTAAGATAACAGCAACAGCTCGAAAGGAGTGGACGATCATGAATGCGGTTTCAATAGTGATTGGTTCGATTTGCATCTTGATGATCACCTATCGCCTCTACGGAACATTTATGGCAAACAAAGTGTTAAAGCTAGACGATTCCAAGCCTACTCCGGCGCACGAATTAAATGACGGCAAGGATTATGTGCCGACGAATAAATGGGTGACCTTCGGTCATCACTTCGCAGCCATTGCTGCGGCAGGGCCGTTAGTTGGTCCGATATTAGCTGCCCAGTTCGGTTATCTGCCAGGGCTGCTCTGGTTGTTGATCGGTGCCGTTATCGGCGGTGCTGTACATGATGCGGTTGTATTGTTCGCTTCCATGCGCAAGCAAGGCAAGTCGCTCTCTGAGGTAGCGAAGGATGAGCTTGGGCCAGTGGCAGGCTTCTGTACGGGCCTAGCGATGCTGTTCATTATTACGATTACGATGGCGGGTCTGTCGATGGTAGTGCTCCATGCGCTTGAACACAATCCATGGGGAACCTTCTCGGTAGGCATCACGATCCCAATTGCCATGATGGTTGGGATTTGGTACAAGAAGACAGGCAATTTGAAGCTTGCCTCTACCGTTGGTTTTGTACTTTTGATGGTCGGTGTATTTATGGGTCCCTACATTCAAGGTACCGCGCTTGGCCAATGGTTGACCTTTGATATGAAGACGCTGGCAATTATTTTGCCGATATATGCATTCTTTGCGGCAGCACTGCCTGTATGGCTTCTCCTTGCACCGCGCGACTACTTGAGCAGCTTTATGAAGATCGGAGTATTCATTGCTCTTATCGTTGGTGTGTTCATTATCAATCCTGATATTCCATTCCCTGCCGTAACTGAATTCATTAACGGCGGAGGCCCAATACTGGCAGGCCCAGTATGGCCGTTCATCTCGATCACGATAGCTTGTGGAGCAATCTCTGGCTTCCACGCCTTCGTAGGATCGGGTACGACACCGAAAATGCTGGATCGCTGGAGCGATATTAAAGTCGTTGGCTTCGGCGCGATGCTGGTCGAATGCGTTGTAGGGATTATGGCACTTATAGCGGCAACTGCCTTGCAGCCTGCTGATTACTTCGCAATTAACTCAACGCCAGAAGCGTTTAAGACGCTGGGCATGAATGTGGTTCATTTGCCGGATCTCGCGCGAGAGATCGGTTTGAACTTGGAAGGCCGCACGGGTGGAGCTGTAACACTCGCAGTTGGCATGACGTACATTTTCACGAAGTTCCCATGGTTCGAATCGCTTTCGTCGTACTTCTTCCAATTTGTTATCATGTTCGAGGCGGTATTCGTCCTGACCGCAATTGATGCGGGAACACGTGTGGCGCGCTACATTATCCAAGACTTCTTCGGAGAAGTGTATAAGCCATTGAAACGAGTAGATTGGGTACCTGGCTCCATCTTTGCTAGTGCGCTTGCTTGCTTCTTGTGGGGATACCTGCTCTTCTCTGGCGATATTGGATCGGTATGGGCGCTGTTCGGGGTATCGAACCAGATGATGGCTTCCATCGGTCTTATCATCGGTGCTACGGTTATTATGAAGATTGCGGATAAGCGCTGGTATGCACTTACTTGTCTTGTGCCGCTCGCTTACTTGTTCGTAACCGTTAACTATGCGGGAATATGGATGATATCCAATGTGTACTTGAATCCAACTAATAAGGGCTACAGCATTCTGAATGCATCGTTGTCAATGATTATGATGGTGCTCGGAGTCATCATCCTCATCTCTGCAATCAAGAAGTGGACAGAGCTGTGGAACACGCCTCGAACGAAGCTAGATCCGGTAATGGCCTCCTAGACCACAGCACAACTACATGAATGAACTTCAAGGACAGTCGACTTGCTCGGCTGCCCTTGTTTTGTTTCCATCCATTCTCGTGTTTGTTCCCGTTCGGATCTCGTCAGCGTTCTGCTTCCTTAAGGAGGCGCATGACATCGATTTCTCCTAAACTACGAGAAGTAGTATTCCGGCTTCGCATCGGACTTGCCGATCGTCGCAGCAAGGTTTTGATTTCACCAGGCTTGAGACCAGGCTTCATGGCAAGCAGCAGAGCAATAGCGCCACTTACATGTGAGGTGGCCATTGAGGTGCCGCTCATTTCATGATATTTGCCCTTGATCCAAGCAGATACAATTTTATCGCCGGGTGCATAAATGTCGACGTAACGGCCGCGGTTGCTGAAGGAGGCAATTTTCCGAATTCGATCAGTAGCTCCAACCGAGATCGTCTGCAAGTAACGGGCGGGGTAATCAATAGACTTCCGCTTCGCATCATTGCCAGAGGAGGCGACAACGGTTACGCCAGCATTATAAGCGTTCGTGACAGCAGTGAGCAGCGACTTGCTGCGGGTCTTCATGCCGAAGCTCATATTAATGATATTCATACCATGGCGGACACACCAATCAATGCCTTGGATAATATCAGATACGAAGGCTGCTCCATTTTCATCGAATGCTTTAACGGGATGAATAATGGCGCGAGGAGCCACTCCGATAATGCCGTACATTTGATTGGCAGCGGCGATCGTACCTGCGATATGGGTGCCGTGGCCATTGTCGTCATGTGGGGGCAAACCGCGCTGGATCAGATTAATGCCGCGGGTGAGCGAGTGCCGAAGGTCAGGATGGTGGAAATCAGCCCCGGTATCAATGACACCAATATGAACACGATAACCGGTAGTCGTGCTCCAAGCTTGGGGTGCTTTGATGTGCTTAACCCCCCAAGGAATGCCGCGCTCCCAATTGACAGGACGCTGGGATACGGCGTGCATCGAGAGATGAATATCTTCTTCTACGATAACATCATAAGCGGTCGATAGCAGGGTGGAATCGAAGTCCGTTCTGGCCGGATATACCCAGCCATCAATGAGTGGAACCTTGCGAATATCAGCAAGCTCAGATCTGCTTGCTTCGAGCTCATGCAGCACCTCGGAGCATTGTTTATACTGTTCATGGGTGCGGAAGCGGATGAGCAGTTGTCGTTCGCAGGGCTTAGTGGTACTGAGCCCTTGAATAAGTAACTGGAGTAAGCCCGTAATATCCAATGTCGAGTCCCTCCCGACAGTTCCTTTGTAACGGTTGTTCAAAAAGCGTACATATGATAATCAAGTGAACCCGAACGAATGTGGATCGGTTGAAGCGTCTTTTTGAACAGACAATTTTACATATCGTATGCATCAGACCCCGGCGTGGACTGGGGTAGATGCCTTTTTTGCGAAAGATAGGCCTTCCACCGTGTCAAAAGACTTCCACGGACATAGTATGAAGAAGAGCCGACGAAGGGCTTAGCACACCCGATACGGGGCGTGAGCCTTCATCGGGTGCGGATACAGTCGAACGCGAAGGGATTCCCTTCGCGTTTCTATTTTTTGTCCGACTTGTGGCATTTCCTCGTCTATAGGAAGAAAACTTGCATTTTCACTTGAGATCGGGTTTACTTATGTGTGAACATGGATAAGTGAATGCAATTTGAACTTTTTAGAGAGAGAGGATGTGTCCGAATGAGCACACCGCTGGATTTGAAATTAGACCCTGAAAAAGTGCAAGAAATACCGATGGTGGATCTTGCCTTCATGGTACTGAAAGCTGCCAACACGCCTTTCTATTACCGCGATCTCATGAATGAAGTCGCTAAGCTGCGGGGTCTGAACGAAGAGCAAATTAACGATGTCATTGCGCAGTTATATACGGAAATTAACATTGACGGTCGTTTTGCTTGTGTTGGCCAGAACCTGTGGGGATTGAAGCGCTGGTATCCGGTTGACCGTTCTGAAGAGGCGATGACCGGGGGTACACCTCGTCCACGCATCATTAACGATGACGACGACGATGATTACTCTGATGATGACGACAGCTTCAACAATGATGAAGAAGAAGACTTCGACTTCGTCGATGAAGATGGCGAAGAGGAAGAGGAGATCTTCGAGGATGAAGATTCTGATGTAGAAGATGATGTTGACATCGAAGAGGAAATCGATGAAGAAGATGCGGATCTGAACGAAGAAGAAAACGATGACTTCGAAGAAGAGGATGACCGGGAAGAGGATATGTAAGATCCTCTTCAGGATTTGATTTCGCATTTTAGAATGCCGCTTGCTTATTTTTCCTGTATATCCTAGCTGATCTGGGGTATGTTCAGGAGGGATACGTAAGCGGCATTTTCCATATAATCTGCCCCTGCGAAAAATCAACTCGATCTCCCTTGACACGAGAATGCCTACAGAGTAAACTAGCATATGGGCTTTGCATTTGCACGTAATTAAATAGAGTCATTTTCACATATGAAGAAAGTGCCCCGTGACACTACGGGAGTCACTTTTTTGTTTTTTTAGGATACGAATTGCAGTTTTTTATGGCTTTGTTGCCGATTGCAATTGGTACAATTTGATTCGTATAAAATAGCTCCCGTCCACTACGGAACACCATTTCCGGACATTTTAGACAGGAGCTTTTTTAATGACATTTTGCATCAATGAATATCGCATAAATGGGTTACGATAACATCATGAGATTATGGAACTCGCGTGTATCGAACCTGTTCTACAGACAAAGCCTCCCGAGAACATGTCTTGAATGCACTTGATCATAGGAGGGTTTCACCAGTGGCAAAGTATATTTTTGTAACGGGCGGCGTCGTTTCTTCTCTTGGTAAAGGGATTACGGCTGCATCCCTGGGCAGATTGCTGAAAAATCGGGGGCTCAAAGTAACGATCCAAAAATTTGATCCTTACATTAACGTTGACCCGGGCACAATGAGCCCTTATCAGCATGGCGAAGTATTCGTAACAGATGACGGAGCTGAGACAGACCTTGACTTGGGTCACTACGAGCGCTTCATCGACATCAACCTGTCGAAGAACAGCAACGTGACAACAGGTAAAGTGTATTCTACAGTTATTTCAAAGGAACGCCGCGGTGAATATCTTGGCGGAACTGTACAAGTTATTCCGCATATTACAAATGAAATCAAAGAACGCGTATTCCGTGCAGGTAAGGAATCCGGCTCTGATGTAGTTATTACCGAAATCGGTGGTACAGTCGGCGATATCGAGAGCTTGCCGTTCTTGGAAGCAATTCGTCAAATTAAGAGTGATGTAGGTCGTGACAACGTGATGTATATTCACGTTACCTTGATCCCTTACATCAAGGCTGCAGGCGAAGTCAAAACGAAGCCTACTCAACACAGTGTTAAAGAGTTGCGCAGCATCGGCATTCAGCCGAACATGCTCGTATGCCGTACAGAGCATGAGCTTGCTGGAGATTTGAAACGCAAGATTTCCTTGTTCTGTGACATTGATGAGAATGCGGTTGTAGAATGCCGTGATGCTTCTACCTTGTATGAAGTGCCTTTGATGCTTCATGAGCAAGGCATGGATGATTTCGTCGTCAATCACTTGAAGCTTCAAACACCAGAACCAGATATGGTGGAGTGGACAAAGCTTGTTAACCGTGTGAAGCAGCTTGAAGGTCAAGTAGAAATCGCGATCGTTGGTAAGTATGTTGCCCTACACGATGCTTACTTGTCCATTGTAGAATCATTGGCACATGCAGGTATTAATGCGAATACGGAAGTCAATATCCGTTGGGTAAATGCAGAAGAAATTACTGAAGAGAACGTAGATGCTGAATTGTCAGGCGTACATGGTATTTTGGTACCAGGCGGATTCGGCGATCGTGGTATCGAAGGTAAAGTAACAGCAATCCGCTATGCGCGTGAACAGCAAATTCCGTTCTTCGGTATTTGCCTTGGTATGCAAGTTGCGGTTATCGAATATGCACGTGCTGCAGCAGGCTTGAATGGTGCGAACAGCTCCGAAATCAACCCTGCTACAGAATATCCGGTTATCGATCTGCTTCCTGAGCAGAAGGATATTGAAGATTTGGGCGGCACAATGCGTCTTGGCCTGTACCCTTGCAAGCTGCAAGAAGGATCGCTTGCAATGTCCTGCTACAATGATGAGCTGGTGTACGAGCGTCACCGCCACCGTTATGAGTTCAACAATGAATATCGTGAAGTGATTGAAGGCGCAGGTTTGAAGATCAGCGGTACGTCCCCAGACGGCCGACTGGTGGAAATTGTAGAGCTTCCAGGCCATCCGTGGTTCTTGGCTGTACAGTTCCACCCAGAGTTCATCTCTCGCCCGAACCGTCCACAGCCATTGTTCCGCGAATTCGTCAAAGCGGCAATGAAGCACCGTGGATAATAACGCATAAAATATATGAAGCGAAGGCTTTCCTAATTGGAGAGTCTTCGCTTTTTTTTTTGCTTTTATGTGGGAGTTGTGATGTTTTTCCTGAAAGAAGAAGGATTTTATTGTAAAGAAGCGAATATGTACAGTACATGTGGAGTGGTAAAATAAGCATGCAGTGTGAGAGATTAACTCATTCGAACTAGAGGATGCTGCACACTCGCTCGTGAGACGCGGTGGGAGGGGTACCAGTTGAGTAATAAGAAAGTATTGATTGTCGATGATCAGAATGGTATTCGGGTTCTTCTCATGGAAGTGTTCAGTAGCGAAGGATATACGACCTATCAAGCTTCCAATGGCAAGATGGCGCTTGAGATCGTAAGAGAGGAGTCGCCGGATATTGTCCTGTTGGACATGAAGATACCGGGCATGGATGGGTTGGAAATTTTGAAGCAGATCAAGTTGATGAAGCCGCATATGAATGTGATTATGATGACCGCTTACGGCGAGTTGGATATGATTAAGGAAGCTACGGACCTCGGAGCATTGATGCACTTTACGAAGCCTTTCGACATCGATGAGATGAGGGTTGCGGTCAATATGACATTAGAGCAGGGACAGCCGAATAATCAGATGACTATGCCTTCTTAGAAGTGGCGTACGAACGATAAACAAGAAACATGCCGGGGGATGCCCTGGCCTTCTTCAATGTTATCCGAGCAAGGTCGGAGGAAGGCCTTCAATTATTGCTATGTGGTACGAAGAACGAAGAATTGGACATGCCTCTAGTGGAGGGCGCTCAATAGAGACCCCATTAGGGGCTTTCCTCGTTTCTCGTGTTGTCTAATTCTGCCTATACTTGCTAAGCAAAATAACATCAGTAAGACAATAATGGATCATACCGAGGTGTTAATGATGATACGTGTGGCAGTTTGTAGTTATTGGCATGTTCATGCAGAAGAGTATACAGATTTCATCCTTCATCATCCAGATACAGAGCTAGTTGGAATATGGGATGAAGATGCCAAGCGCGGAGAGCGCTATGCAGGACGTTATCATGTGCCTTATTATCCGATCTTGGATGACATGCTGTTGAGAGAGGATATTGATGCGATTGTCGTAGTAGCGCCGACTTCCCTCCACGAGGATATTATGGTGAAGGCAGCGGAAGCTGGCAAGCACATCTTCACTGAGAAAGTATTAGCGCTTACGTCAGCTGAAGCGGAACGCATCGTGAATGCTGTGGAAGCCAATGGTGTTGTGCTGAATGTTGCTCTTCGGAAGCTGTATGAGCGCGATATTGTTACGCTGCGTCGGATAGTAGAAGAGGGTTCTATAGGCGATGTATCGCTTGTCCGTGTACGTATGGCGCATAATGGAGCACTGGCAGGATGGCTGCCAGAGCATTTCTACAACCGGGCGGAATGCGGCGGTGGGGCAATGATTGATCTTGGCTGTCATCCGATGTACATTACCCGTGCACTGTTGGGAATGCCTGAGACCGTAACTGCGTCGTATGGCTATGTTACGGGTAAAGAAGTAGAGGATAACGCAGTTGCGCTGCTCCAATATACTGGAGGTGCCATTGGAATTGCTGAAACAGGGTTTGTTACCGGTCAATCCCCGTTCATAATTGAGATTCATGGTGCAAGAGGAAGCATTATGTACGGAATGCCGGATGAGCAAATACGCATTCGACTGAATGAGGGGGATGGTGAATGGAACATCGTTCCATTTGATGAACCGATCCCAAATATGTTTGAGCAATGGGTCGGTCATGTGCAGTGCAGAGAAGTGAGCATGGACAACGTAAAAATGGCGCTGGACCTGACAAAATTGATGGAAGCGGCCAATGAGGCAGCGGTTTCGGGGAAAGCGGTAGCCGTAAACGTAATGTAGCTGTTTTGTCAAGAGGTTGTTTACTTTTTCACGCCCAATTGTGATATAATAACACCGTATAAGATGTCGGCTATAATCTAGATAGACAGACGACGAACAACTTCCTAGGAGGATGGAGACCATGCCATTAGTTTCGATGAACGAGTTCTTGCCTAAAGCAAAAGAAAACAAATTTGCAGTAGGTCAGTTCAACATCAATAACTTGGAATTCACACAAGCAATTACAGAAGCGGCGATGGAAGAAAACGCACCAATTATCTTTGGTGTATCCGAAGGCGCTTTGCGTTACATGGGAATGGAGTACACAGTAGCAATGGCTGAGGCAGCTGCTAAGAAATCCGGCTTGCCAATCGCTTTGCACCTTGACCATGGTAGCACATTTGAAGTAGCTATGGCTTGTATTCGTGCCGGATTCTCTTCCGTTATGTTCGATGGTTCCCACCATGCATACGAAGACAACATCCGTTTGACTAAAGAAGTCGTTAAAGCAGCTCACGCTATGGGCGTATCCGTTGAAGGTGAATTGGGTACAATCGGCGGTGTTGAAGACGATCTTCACGTAGACGAAGATGCAGCTCAATTGGCTAATCCAGAAGAAGCAATCCGCTTCTACGAAGAAACTGGCGTAGATGCACTTGCAATCGCTGTTGGTACTGCTCACGGCATGTACAAAGGCGAGCCTAAACTTCACTACGATATCATTGAAGCAGTAGCTTCCAAAATCCCAGTTCCAGTCGTATTGCACGGCGGTTCCGGTGTACCTGACGAATCCATCCGCAAGGCGATCGCAGCAGGTGCAGGTAAAATCAACGTGAACACAGAAAACCAAGTTGCTTGCACAGCGGCTATCCGCGAAGCATTGGCTAAAGATGCGAACGTTATCGACCCTCGCAAATACTTGACGCCAGCACGCAATGCAATGGTTGAAGTTGTTCGCAACAAAATCCGCTTGTTCGGATCCAACAACCAAGCATAATCGATACTCATATTTATGTTTACGAATGCGGGAAAAGCACCGGTTCGCCGGTGTTCTTCCCTTTTTTGCGATTATTTAGCGTTATGATGAATGAACATGAATCCAATAAAGCATATGGGCGAGCCGAACCTGTGATAGGTGCGGCGTGGGGGGAACTTAGCTTGTGATGGAAAAGTTAATGATTTGCGGTGGGCGGCCGCTGCGTGGCACTGTGCAGATCAGCGGTGCGAAGAACAGTGCAGTTGCACTCATTCCTGCGGCGATTTTAGCAGAGAGTGAAGTAGTGCTCGATAACTTGCCGGCATTAAGTGATGTTGCAACCTATACGGAGATTATTACCGAACTCGGTGGAGAGGCAAGCTGGGAAGGTTCTGCCTTGCGAATTGATCCATCTAGCATGATTTCGATGCCGATGTATAACGGACCTGTGAAGAAATTGCGGGCCTCTTATTATTTAATGGGCGCCTTGCTCGGCCGCTTTGGCGAAGCGACAATAGGCATGCCTGGAGGATGCAACTTTGAACCCCGTCCGATAGATCAGCATATTAAAGGATTCGAAGCATTGGGTGCTACGGTAACCAATGAACATGGAGCGATCCATATTTCGGCGCGTGAATTGCGCGGCGCCAAAATCTACCTCGATGTGGTTAGTGTAGGAGCAACCATTAATATTATGCTTGCGGCTTCCCGAGCCAAAGGCATCACCATTATCGAAAATGCGGCCAAAGAGCCTGAAATTATAGATGTGGCGACCCTGCTCAATGCAATGGGTGCCAAAATCAAGGGTGCTGGTACAGAATCGATTCGTATTGAAGGTGTAGAAGGGCTGCATGGCTGCCGTCATTCTATCATTCCGGATCGCATTCAAGCAGGAACCTATATGATCGCTGCTGCTGCAACGCGCGGCGATATTCTCATCGACAATATTATCCCTAAGCACTTGGAAGCACTTACGGCGAAGCTGGAGGAAATGGGTGTGCAAGTCGTAGAAGGGGACGAGTCCCTTCGCGTGCTTGGCCAGCCTGACTACGAGTCTATCGATGTAAAGGCGCTTGTATATCCAGGATTCGCAACCGATCTTCAATCACCGATGATAAGCTTGCTCACGCAAGCAACTGGTGTAAGTATGCTGTCCGATCTCGTATATAGCAATCGATTTAAGAATGTGCCTGAGCTGCTTCGCATGGGAGCCAAAATCCGTGTAGAAGGTCGCTCTGCTGTCATTGAAGGAACCAAGTTGCATGCCGCGAAAGTGAAAGCAGCGGATTTGCGTGCGGGAGCATCGCTTGTCATTGCAGGACTAACAGTAGCGGATGGCATTACTGAAATCTCCGGCGTAGAGTATATTGACCGTGGCTATGACAACCTAGTCACAAATTTGCGAAATTTAGGCGCTGATGTATGGCGTCAGACGGAATAATTCGACGGTAATAGGGTAAAAATAGGATAATGATCATTTCGCGATCGTCAGTTAAGGTGTGGCGATGCGCCCCATGATGCGCCCTGCTCATGTGGCTGTGCGGAATTTCATCTAGTATTCGTCGTTTGTGTATTGGACTGTGTCCGAAAGAGAGTGGAAGTGGAGCATTCTCTTTCGGATACAGAAGAAAATGCAACTTTTTGGCAGGATTGAACGTACGAAGAGTATTTCCCTTTCTATTCCTTGGAGAGGCTGCAGCGTTTAGCACCATCACTTCCATAAGTGCTTCGCTTCAACGGCTATCTTTTACCCAGACCGAATGGTTCCCATCTGTTATCTGTCCACCATCTCATTGTATCAACCAGCCTTCATATCTCATGTTGACACGCCGCTGCGTTTATACGTAACGATTTCACAATGGACTTATCCTTCTGACATCATTTGTATTTATCAACAGAATAGGAGTTGTATTCATGGATTTACAAATTTCCGATTTGGAAACGAAGAAGCTGACCGAGCTATATAAACTAGCAAAACAATTTCAGATTCCTGGCTATGGTCAAATGAAGAAAAAAGAATTAATATTTGCTATCTTGCGCGCGCAGGCGGAACAAGGCGGCTTCATGTTTATGGAGGGAGTATTGGACATCCTTCCAGAGGGCTTCGGCTTCTTGCGTCCTATTAACTATTTGCCTAGCTCGGAAGATATTTATATCTCTCAATCTCAGATTCGCAGATTTGATTTGCGTACTGGTGATCTTGTATCGGGAAAATGCCGTCCGCCAAAAGAGAACGAACGCTATTTCGGATTGCTTCAGATTAACGCCGTCAATGGTGAGAATCCGGATGAAGCAGCTCAACGCTTGCACTTCCCGGCCCTGACGCCGCTATATCCAGAGAAGAAACTTGTGCTTGAGATGGCTTCCAACAAAGTGTCCACACGCATTATGGACATGCTCGCACCTGTTGGTCTTGGACAACGCGGACTTATCGTCGCTCCTCCTAAGGCAGGTAAGACATTGCTTCTGAAGGAGATTGCAAATAGCATCTCGACCAACCATCCTGAGATTGAACTGTTCGTTCTGCTTATTGATGAGCGTCCGGAAGAAGTAACGGATATGCAGCGTTCTGTAAAAGGTGAGGTTGTAGCATCCACATTTGATGAAGTGCCTGAGAACCACATCAAGGTAACAGAACTTGTTCTGGAGCGTGCACTGCGTCTCGTGGAACATAAGAAGGATGTTGTTATCCTGCTTGACAGTATTACGCGCTTGGCGCGGGCATACAACCTCGTGGTTCCGCCGTCTGGCCGTACGTTGTCTGGTGGTATTGATCCAGCTTCCTTCCATCGTCCAAAGCGCTTCTTCGGTTCTGCCCGCAACATTGAAGAGGGTGGAAGCTTGACGATCTTGGCAACGGCACTCGTTGAGACAGGATCACGTATGGATGACATCATTTATGAAGAATTTAAAGGTACGGGTAATATGGAGCTTCATCTGGATCGTAAGCTGGCTGAACGCCGTATCTTCCCGGCTATCGATATTCGTCGCTCGGGTACACGTCGCGAGGAAATGCTGTTGTCGAAGGAAGAGCTTGATAAGCTGTGGGCAATTCGCAAGAACATGAACGAGTCTCCGGAATTCGTGGATCAATTCTTGAAGAAGATGCGTGATTCGAAGACGAACGAAGAGTTCCTTGCAGCACTTGATACGAGCGGAACACCAACCCCGCCTCCGCGCAGAACACGCAGCAGCTCTGTGAGCTCCTAAGCGCTCGTTCGCTGTTATGGCGGACAAGAATATGGTTATAACATGAGATTGCGAACTAGATGCAAACATGCTATAATCCATTCATGTGTTTTTATATACTCTGGGCACGCAAAGGGCTCAGGGCGGAAAGAGGTGAATTCGAGTGAAAGAAGCAATTCAACCGAAATACTTCATTACGACTGTAACTTGCGCATGCGGCAACTCTTTCGAAACAGGTTCCGTTAAAGAGAACTTGAAGGTAGAGGTTTGCTCCGCTTGCCATCCATTCTTCACAGGTAAGCAGAAGTTCTTGGATGCTGGTGGTCGTGTGGATCGATTCAAAAAGAAATACGGTATCTAATACGTCTATTTACGATATGGACTCCCTTGCTGGCAACAGCCAAGGGAGTTCATTTTTTTTTGTATATTTTTATCCTCCCTGTCTTGATGCTTGCTGTCCGGAACTCGATTTCGCACAAAATGTCAAAACAATGGGGGAGGAAATACGATACGATAAAATGGAACGGGGATTTCCGAGGCATGTGCTGGCATTGCCTCAAGATGACTGGGGAGGGCTGGCAATGTGGCTGGAGCACGAGAAATGGATCAAAGAAGCAATAGCCTACATAGAACTGCATATTACAGAGGCCGTGGATGCAGCAGACATAGCTGAACATTGCACGGTCTCCCGTTTTCACTTTAATCGTGTGTTTCAGCGGCATGTGGGTGTCAGTGTGGGGACATTGTTACGGGAGCGCAGATTGGCAAGGGCTGCGGTGGAGCTGTTGTCAACGGACAAGCGCATACTGGACATCGCATTAGAATATCAATTTTCTGGGCAAGACAGCTTCACTCGTGCTTTTAAGCAACGGTATGGCATGACACCGCATGTATACCGCCAAGGTTTCCGATGCTTTTACACGCCAGAGGGGGATCATCGAATGGATGAGAACAATCAATCTGAGAATACCGGATATGGGATGATGCAGTCTGCTCCACAGGGATGGATCATAACAGGTGTGTATCCGCACCAATATAGCGTTACTCTTGATCACGTTCATGTATATCGCGGGAGGTCGTCAGGTACGATTCAAGGAAAAGTGGATGCGGATCCACGAGGATTTGGCACGTTGATGCAAATGTTCAAGGCTGAGAATTATGTGGGACAGCGCCTTCGTTTATCAGCGTTTCTGAAGACGGACGACGTGCAGGGATGGGCAGGCATGTGGATGCGGATTGACGGGAAGGATGAAGTGCCTATTAACTTCGACAACATGGACAATCGTCCGATTAGCGGCACGACCGAATGGAGGCCCTATGAAGTTGTACTTGATATTGCACCTTATGCGGAGGCGATTGCATTTGGCGTGCTATTAAGCGGTCCGGGTCAAGTCTGGGTGGATGGATTTCGCTTGGATATTGTTGATGAATCTGTACCTACTACGGGTGGACCAGCGGTAAATGATACAATGCCCAAAGAACCGGTGAATTTGGACTTTGAATTGGGGCCACAGTAGAAGGAGCGGAGCGTGAACGACATGATCGAAAGGTTGTTTGAGCTTAGTTTGGGATTTATATGGCACATCATCAAGGGTGAGCTGCCCTTGTCCATTGTCGGAAGCACGCTTTTCTTGGGGGTTCTATTTGTTGCGGCAGGAGAGTGGAGTGAACGGCGCAAGCATGCGCGATCGGAACAATTTGGGCATCGTTTGCAAAGAGGAACGGGTACGTTGTTCAAAGACGCATTCATTGTGATGGTTGCTACTTTCTTCGTTGTTGGGGTTGAATACGGTATTTTTCGCTTGGCTGCAAGGGCCCTTCCTGCTTGGGGGTGGCCAGTTCTGCCGGATGGTAATGTTGTACTGGCATGGCTCAGTCTCGCTGTCACAAGTTTCGTATTAGTAGGGGTTATCATTTTGGAGCTCATCTGGGCGGCTAAGACGGTGTCCCTTGCTTTATTCTGGGTCATTTATGTACTGGTATATGCGGTGTTATCAGCTTGTGCACTGCAATGGCTGTATCCGGTATCAGGTGCTACGCCGTGGATTTATTTAGGATCTGGACTTATGAGTTCATTGCTTTGTGTGCTGTTGAAGTATTTGCAACAAATGGAAGAAGATGCGGATGGCAGTAAGGAAGAAGCAGATGCCATATCTGTTAACAAATGACGTCAGTTGCACTTTTGCAGCAAATCGTCTATACTAAGTTATGCCGTGCTAGACGGGGAGGTAGCGGTGCCCTGTAACTCGCAATCCGCTGTAGCGAGGTTGAATTCCTGTTAGAGGTTTTGTCGATGTGGGGTTTGGCGTTTACACTCGGTGTTGACGGCTGGGTCCTCCGCAATGGGTGCCTATGAACTTGGTCAGGTCCGGAAGGAAGCAGCCATAAGTAGGAGAGCTCATGTGCCGGAGGGAAGCCTGGCCTGAGTCGTAGTGTAGAAGTGCCGCTCGGATCGCAATTATCAATAACAGGTGCACGGTTCATATAGTGCATACGAGGACACCGGGATAACCGGTGTTTTTTTGTTTCAACTAATATGAATACATGTTCATATTATATATACAGCAGGAAAAAGATTGCCTGATGGCGAAGTTTAGAGTGAACAGCAAGTGAGCGGATATCTCATTTTCGTTTCTGCAAAAAGAGGTGAGTGTATGATCGATTCAAGCATGCCGTTACACGGCGCTCTGTCGCAGAATTCTATGTCTGATTCCTGCAATGAAGGAGCAAATGTACAGGCGGCGGATACGGAACTAACGCTGCTGCAGCAATTTGCCGGTGCTTTTATTCAGGATGTGAATTTAGGGATCATGCTGCTGAATAATCAGTTCACATTGGTAGACATCAGTGATATGGCGTGCATAGTGATGGGATGGGAGAGAGAGAAGGCGCTCGGGAGACGGGTCAATGAGCTGTTTGGTGACATGCCTACAGAGCATCATCTCGTACAACGTTCTCTGCTTGAAGGTGTGAGTGTGCGGAATCATGCTGTCTCTTGGTGCAATGGTGTGGATCGATATGAGCTTCTTATGGATTCGAATGTCATGCGTGATGAACAGCAGCAGATCGTAGGTGCTTATGTGCTATTCAAGGATGTGTCAAATTTGCGCTCGTTGGAGGAGCAGGTACAGCGAAGCGACCGTCTGGCGATGATTGGACAGATTGCCGCAGGAACAGCTCATGAAATTCGTAATCCCTTGACCTCTATTAAGGGGTTTCTGCAAATGTTCAAGAAGACGCTGCGTGACAAGGGGATGGCGAAGGAAGTCCATTACACCGAGATCATGCTGACCGAAATCAACCGAATCAATGAGTTGGTTGGGGAGTTTCTACTCTTAAGCAAGCCGAAGCATGTCACGATTGAGCGTGTGAATGTATATCAGGTGATGAATGATATTTTGCCGATTATTCGAAGTGAAGCAGTGCTGCACGGCGTACATGTTCGATACGAGGCGGGAGAGACTGTGCCGAACGTGGTTGCCGATCGCGAGCTGCTGAAGCAAGTGTTCATCAACATCGCCAAAAATGGTATTGAGGCGATGGTGGAGGGTGGCACACTTACGGTAAGTGTGAAGCGGGATAGTGTGGAGCAGCGTGTGTTGATTGATATCCATGATACGGGGCCGGGAATTCCTGCGTTCCTCGTCGATAAGATATTCGATCCCTTCTTCACCACGAAGCAGAATGGGACAGGGCTTGGATTATCGGTATGCCAACGGATTATCCATGATTTGGGCGGCACGATACGCGTTTCATCCAAGGGGTTTGGCACGACATTCACGCTCGCTGTCCCTTATCAGGGTTCATAGCAGCAGTGACGGACGCCCCTCTTTTCCAAAGAGAGGGAATGGCTGTTTTTTTAGAGGTTATGATATAGTATAATAAGTAAAAACGTTTTCGAGGTTGCATCATGGCTCATATCGCATTGTATCGCGCATGGAGACCACAGTCATTTCAAGACATGGTCGGACAACAGCATATTATTCAAACGCTGCAAAATTCGCTGCGGGAGCAGCGTTTTTCGCATGCATATTTGTTCAGCGGTCCAAGAGGAACCGGGAAGACAAGTGCGGCGAAAATACTGGCGAAGGCTGTCAACTGCGAACAAGGGCCAGGCCCGGAGCCTTGCAACGCTTGTGAAGCGTGTCGGCGCATAACAGCTGGCGCGGTGATGGATGTAGTGGAAATCGATGCTGCATCGAATCGCGGCGTAGAGGAAATTCGCGATCTTCGCGAAAAGGTGAAGTATGCGCCAACGGAAGTTCGCTACAAAGTGTACATCATTGACGAAGTACACATGTTGACGACAGAAGCTTTTAACGCCTTGTTGAAGACGTTAGAAGAGCCGCCAGCGCATGTGATGTTCATCTTGGCGACAACGGAGCCGCATCGACTTCCGGCCACGATTATTTCGCGTTGCCAGCGATTTGACTTTCGTCGAGTTTCACTTGCTGAGCAAGTACAGCGCTTGGCTCAGGTGTGCGAAGAAGAGAGCATCCAGGCAGATCATGACAGTTTGACTTATATTGCGAAGCTGTCTGATGGCGGGATGCGTGATGCGATCAGCTTGCTGGATCAAGCTGCCTCCTTTACTGATGGAGCCATTACCTATCAACAGGTATTGGATATTACAGGAGGTATGCCCGAAGAGAGGTTTGCGGAGCTTGCCCGAGCAGTACAGGCGGGTGATGTAGGTTCTGTTCTTTCGGTGGTTGAGCAGTTGATGCAGGAAGGCAAGAGTGCGGATAAGTGCATGGAAAGCCTGTTGTACTTTTTCCGAGATCTGCTTATGATGAAGATGGTGCCGAGCGGGGATGCGCTAACGGACCGGTTGACTCGCGTAGAGTCTTTCCGTGAAATGGCGGAGGGATTCACAGAGAGTCGTCTATTTCATATCATTGATACGCTGAATCGATACCAGACGGATATGAAGTATGCTGTGCAGCCGCAGACTTTATTCGAAGTCGCGCTGCTTCAATTGGCAGCTTCAGGACAGCGTCCGATGAATCATTATACGGACACTGGGGATTCCGCTCAGGGAGAGGTTCGGCAGGATGGAATGGAACATTCATCCTCCCTGCAACATTTGCGTCAACAGATTACGTCCTTAGAGACGAAGGTTGAACAGCTGATGAAGTCAGGTGGAGGTCGTCAGGAACAGGTAACGCATGAGCGTACGCCTGCTGCGACTCGCCCATCTGGACACGTATCCAAGTTCTCTAAACAGCCACCGCAGTTCACACGGTACCTTGCGAATCATAACAGCGCCGAATTCAATCGCATTCGAGGGACTTGGGGACAAGTGCTTCAGCGAGTGAAGGAAGCCGGTGTTACCATTCATGCTTGGCTGGTTAACGGTGAGCCTGTATCATGTCTAGAGGATCGAATTCTTATCGGTTTCAAAAATTCGATTCATCGTGATACGACGGAGAAGCCGACTAACAAGCAGGTGATTGAGCAAGTGCTATCCGAGACCTTCGGCAAGACATACCAGATGGATACGATGATGCTCAAGGACTGGGAGGCTGCAGCCGCCCAGACAGAGGATAAGGAAGAGCAAGAGTTCCAACTGGAGCCAGAGGGCCAAGAAGGCCGCAATCATTCTCAAGAACCATGGATTGACGAGGCAATCCAGTTATTTGGAGAAGATCTCGTTGTCATAAAAGAGTAACTTATCTTAAATGGAGAAAAAAGGAGATTCACGGCGATGAACAATATGAACCAAATGATGAAACAAGTTAAAAAGATGCAAGAACAAATGTTGAAAGCTCAAGAAGAGTTGGCTGAAAAGAAAGCAACTGGTACATCTGGCGGCGGAGCTGTTACTGTAGAGGTTAACGGCCACAAAAAATTGCTTAGCATCTCCATCAAACCAGAAGTAGTAGATGCAGAAGATATCGAAATGCTTCAAGACCTTGTTATTACTGCAGTTAACGATGCGTTGACTAAAGCAGAAGACATGGCAAATGACGACATGTCTAAATTCACAGGCGGAATGAAAATTCCTGGCTTGTTCTAATGTAGAGAAACACGAATGTGAGGCATATACCGATTCCGGTATATGCCGTTTCTACCATTTAGGGGACATTTTTTGATGTGAGACGATGTTGAGTTCGTTGATTAAGCTATCGTAAAGGAGAGCCCGCATTGTATTATCCAGAACCGATCGCCAAGTTGATCGAGGCATTTACACATTTGCCCGGTATTGGGCCGAAGACAGCGGCTCGTCTTGCGTTCCATGTACTCCGCATGCAGGAAGATGACGTTATTGATTTTGCAAAGGCGCTCGTTAATGTGAAGCGGAACCTGCACTACTGCTCTGTGTGCTGCAATATTACAGATATTGATCCTTGCCGTATCTGCTCGGATAAGACACGTGACGCCTCAGTAATGTGTGTTGTTCAGGAAACGAAGGATTTGGTTGCGATGGAGCGAACGAAAGAGTTCATGGGGTTTTACCATGTGCTACAGGGCGCGATATCACCAATGGAGGGAGTAGGCCCAGAGGATATACGTCTTGCTGAGCTGCTTAAGCGTTTGAGTGATGAGCGGGTCAAAGAATTGATTTTGGCTACGAATCCAAATATTGAAGGGGAAGCAACAGCGATGTATATTTCGCGGCTTGTGAAGCCGTTCGGCATTCGTGTAACGAGAATTGCTCATGGACTTCCTGTGGGTGGTGACCTCGAATACGCCGATGAGGTGACCTTGTCTAAGGCGTTAGAAGGCCGGAGGGATGTTCTGTAATGGTGGAGCTCCATCGTGAGCAGGCCTGAAATGTTATTTCTTCATGATCTGATATAGAAGCTCTCGAATATCGAGGGCTTTTTTTGTTATCTATAAGAGGAATGATTGATATCCTGTTCATTAGAGTGCTGTCTCGCATGGTCGAAGCAGCTCATAAAGAGGTTCTAGTCTTGTCCCGACGTTCATATTCATGACTAAAGTGAATGTGGGGAGGGGAACTCATGTGGAAACGTATGAAGAACTGGTTCATGCGAAATAGGGACAAGCGTGAGTATGGGTTAATGTTGTCTGAGCAGCAGCTTCTTATGAGGGATATCCGTAATGCGGTTGCGGAGTGGAGAATGGCTTGTGTGCGATTTGAGCATGCTCTAGGTACAGATGAGGTGGATTATGCGATCTCGACGCTTGAGGCAGCTGAGAAGCGGATTGCCATGCTGATGAAGAGAGCCAAGCGCGTAGGGATGCATGCATTGCGGTTAGGGGAGGTATTATAGTGACGAAAATGCTGTTGGTTGGTCTGCTCATTGTGTCCATAGCTGGATTGTTCATTGTGCTATTTCGTCAGCGGCTGGCATGGCGTGGTATCATAACCTTTCTTCTTCATGGAGTTAGCGCATTTGCGCTGTTGTACATCGTGAATTCGACGGGGTGGATAGCGGGAATCCATGTACCTATCAACCCTGCCACATTAACAGGAGTGGGGCTTCTGGGTATCCCGGGACTCGCGCTTGTCATTTCCCTTAAAATGGTAGGTATTTAGTGGTTGACGCACCCCTTGTCTTTATGATAAATTAATCAATGTCGCTTCGGACATGAGTTAACAAACTTAAAACAAAAAACAGTCTCGAAAAGAGATTGAAAAAAAGTTTTAAAAAAGTGTTGACAAGAAATGAACGAAATGATAAGATATAAAAGTCGCCGCTGACAAAGCGGTGAGAAAAAGAAAGTAACTAAGAAATTGGTTACTGACTGAGATTGTTCTTTGAAAACTGAACAACGAGCAACGTTTGTGAATGAGGTAGAAATACCTCGTCAAAAGATATGAGCAGTTCAAACTTAACTTTAACGGAGAGTTTGATCCTGGCTCAGGACGAACGCTGGCGGCGTGCCTAATACATGCAAGTCGAGCGGACTTGAAGGAGTGCTTGC
>Ga0209566_100164_pt1 | contig 73577 bp, 63 predicted proteins | sample Araplavi_mTSA_r2_2_FD_184287 | JGI IMG/M metagenome (GOLD analysis project Ga0209566, IMG submission 184287) | Arabidopsis root microbial communities from North Carolina, USA - plate scrape CL_Cvi_mTSA_r2 (SPAdes) (version 2) | ecosystem: Host-associated > Plants > Roots > Endosphere | place... | reverse complement strand
GGGTTCTGGCCCGAGCCGGCCGTCAGCACCTGGCCCATGATCACTTCGCTCACCTGCTCGGGCTTCACGCCCGCGCGCTCCAGCACTGCGCGGATCACCTTCGCGCCCAGTTCGGGTGCTGCAATCTTCGCAAGCGAACCGCCGAATTTGCCGACCGCGGTCCGCGCGGCCGATACGATCACTACGTCCGTCATGTCCAGTTCCTGCATTGAAATCAGTTCGTCGTTCCGACGCCGGTGCGAGCCGGTCTCGGCCGGCGAACGCGCTCCCCGGGCCATCCGGCGCGGTAGCGGTCGCATGCCTCCGTACGGCGAACCGCCCCCGTTCGCACGGGCGGCACATCCGCACGGCTCGCCGGGCACCGGCGCGTTGCGGCAAACCGGACGTGAGCCGGACACCGCGCGGCACACGCGGCGTCCGGCGCCATCCGGCGCCGATCAATCGTGTCGCGCCCGTGCGCGACACATGCTTGCGCGGCTACGCGATCACGCAGCCGATTCGCGGGCGGCCGCGGCGTCCTTGCGCGCGGCGGCGCCCGTTTGCTTCGCACCACGCGTTGCCGTTTCGGTGACCGCGTCGAAGCCGCTCTGGGCGGCTTCGATCGCCTGCCCCGTCGCTGCGCGTACGGAGTCGGCCGCGGCGGTCGCCGCGGACAGCGCCGAGTTCAGCGCGGCCACCACCGGCGCCGAGCCGGCCGGCGCGTGCTTCGACAGCTCGCCCAGCACGTCCTTCAGGCGCTTGTCGTTCTGTTCGTATTGGGCTTGCGCGACCTTTGCCCATTCGGACTGCGTCGACACCGCGATGTCGAACAGGTGGCGGCCGTAGGACACGGCCTTGCCGGCCGCTTCCTGCGGCACGGCGATCTGCTGCGCGAAGCCCACGGCCGGATTGCTGCTGTTGAACGCGTTCTTCAGCTTGTCTTCGTATTCCTCGAGCGCCGTCCGGGCCGCTTGCAGGTTGAGTTCGACGACAGCCTCGAAACCTTGGATAGCCGGACGGGCGATCGCAAACCACGCGGCGATACCGGACTGATAATCGGCGTTGAGTTTTTCGGGGGCAAATACGGACATCGGGCACGCTCCTGTTGGCAATGCGAGAGACGACGTAAAGAAAATCGGAAGCCGGTTCGACAGCAGACTTCCTTATTGACAACCCGTCACTTGTTTGAGTACGGGAAGTTGAAGGAGCCCATTCTAGATCGATTAATTGTCAATTAAATGGCATTAATACTAGGTGTAAACCCTTATCTTAATTCCGGGCGACCGCTGGAACCCGTGATGCGCCGACATCGCAGACGAGACGGCGCTTCACTCTGTCCCGCAATGCATTTCTACCTTTTTACAGGATAGCCGATCATGACGTCGCGCAACATTTACCAATTCATTATTCCGTTTATTAGAAAACCGGCGCACATTGAAAATGGAGCAGTCGCTTATGTAATCGTTTTTTGCGGATTTATTATGAAATCGTTTTCGGGATTATTAATGACAAAATCAATGATCGGACGAATTGCGGGTCGCAATAAAAAAACGGCCGCTTGATGCGGCCGCGTGCTGGTCAGGCAGGCGCGGAAGATCAGCCGGCCAGTTCGCGATGCAGCGCGAGGAACTCCTGCGCGAGCTTGTGCCCGGGCTCCAGATGGATCACCGGCCTGGACTGCTGATGCGACTCGCGGATCTTCACCGAGGCCGACAGCCTCGACGCGAGCACCGGCAGCCCTTCTTCGACGAGTTCGTCGACGAGCCGCTGCGGCAGGCTCGCTCGCGGCTGGAACTGGTTGATCACGATCCCTTCCACCTCGAGCGCCGCGTTGTGGTCCTGCTGGATCTCCTTCACGTTCTCGAGCAGCGTGTACAGCGCGCGACGTGAAAAATCGTCGCAGTCGAACGGAATCAGGCAGCGCTCGACCGCGATCAGCGCCGAGCGCGTATAGAAATTCAGCGCGGGCGGCGTGTCGATGTACACGGCGTCGTAGGCATCGAGCTCGTTCAGCGCGTCGCGCAGCTTGTAGATCTTGTAACGCGATTCGAGCTTGCCGTGCAGCGTGTCGAGATCCGGATGCGCGGGCATCACGTCGAGCCCTTCGAACGGGGTCGGATGGACGAACGACGCGACGTCGACCGGACGAAAGTTGAAGGTCAGCGCGGTTTCGAAGAAATCGGCGACACCCGGCTGCGCGTCGGCCGCGGCGTCGCCGAGCAGGTAGCGTGTGGAGTTCGCCTGTGCGTCGAGGTCGATGACGAGCGTGCGCAGCCCCTCGCTCGCGCTGATCGCCGCCAGGTTGCAGACGATCGTCGACTTGCCCACGCCGCCCTTCTGGTTGAATACGACCCGCCGCATGGTGCCCCCTCGATCGAACGTCGAAAAGAGCAGCTTAGCCGGTCAATAATGGCGACCGCGTGACGCAGGTCGAATTGCGTGCGATTTGTATACGGCACGCATCAGGTGCGCGGCAGCGCCCCCGACACGTACCGGCTGCCGGGCACGCACCACCGCCACGGGAAGTCCATGCCGACGCGAATGCCGATGCGCGGCCCGCCCGCCAGGTTCGCGGGCGGCGCCGTGCCGTCGTCGACGATCGCGAACCCTTCGCGCGCAGCGACGAGGTCGACGCCATCCTGCGCACCGCCGATGCCCATCGCCTGCGTCAGCCGCGCCGGCCCGCGGCACAGATCACAATCGCGCGTCTGCGGCGGCCGTGCCGCGCGCATCCGTTCGATCCCGTGCACCGGCTCGAGCGCACGGATCAGCACGCCCGTTCCCGTGCCGTCCGGGCCGCACACGCAGTTGCAGCACCAGTGCATGCCGTAGGTGAAATAGACGTACAGGTGCCCCGGCGGCCCGAACATCGTCGCGTTGCGCGGCGTCTTGCCGCGATAGGTATGCGCGGCCGGGTCGATCGCGCCGGCATAGGCTTCCACTTCGACGATCCGCCCTGCCCGGCCGTCCGCGGCCGCGAGGATCTTGTTGAGCAGTTGCGGCGCGACGTCGGTGGCCGTGCGGTCGAAGAACGCGCGGGGCAGCACGGCGCCCGGCCACGCAGGCGCGGGTTCACTGCGCCGCATCCCGCCTCTCCGGTTGAAGACCGGAACCGGCCTTCGCGTGCAGACGCAGTTGACGGTAGGCATCGACCAGATCGTCGAGGCCGAACGCGAGATTTCTCCCGCTGGGATTGGGCAGCACCCAGACACTTGCCCCCTGCATGCGGGCCGGCTGCAAGCCCCACCCGACCTCACGCTGGCCGGAAAGCGCCGAGTACGCCGCCTTGCCGAGAAAGGCAATGAAGCGCGGCCGATAACGCGCCACCTTTTGCTCGAACCCCGCGGCCGCGGCCATGAATTCCGCGCGCGAAAGCTGATCGGCGCTTGCGGTCGGCCGCTTCACCACCGCCGTCAGGCCGCAGCCATGGCCGAGTATCGCGCGATCGTCCTGCGGCGAAATTTCCGCCGGCGTGAAGCCCGCGAGATGGATCACGCGCCAGAAGCGGTTGCTCCTCCCGGCGAAGTGATGCCCGGTCTCGGCCGCGGCCAGGCCGGGGTTGATCCCGCAGAACAGCACGTCGAGATGCTCCGCGATGAGGTCGGGAAGTTCGTCAGCCACGATTTGCCTGGCGTGCAAGGAACATCGACGTAAACGAAAGAAGGCCCGAAGACCCGGGCCAAGCAACCGGCTTGACTCGGACATTCGGGCCCATCGTGACGCAGGATACCGGCGTGCCGATCAGAACGGGATATCGTCGTCCATTTCGTCGAAGCCGCCGCCTGCCGGTGCGCTCGGACGGCTTTGCGCGCCGCCGCCAGCACCGCCACGCGCCGCGCCGCCGGCACGACCGCCGCCGCCACCGCCGCGTTCCATCTGTTCGCCGCGACCACCGCCGCCGCCACCACCGTAGCCGCCGCCGTAACCGCCTTCGTCACCACCGCCACCGCCGCCGCCCGCACCGCCGCGGCCGCCGAGCATCTGCATCTGGTCGGCGACGATTTCGGTCGAGTAACGATCCTGGCCGTCCTGGCCTTGCCACTTGCGCGTGCGGATGCGGCCTTCGATATAGACCGACGAACCCTTCTTCAGGTATTCGCTGACGATTTCCGCCAGACGGCCGAAGAACGCGACGCGATGCCACTCGGTCATTTCCTTGAAATCGCCGCTTGCCTTGTCCTTGTAGCGGTCGGTCGTCGCGAGACGGATGTTCGCAACCGCGTCGCCGCTCGGCAGGTAACGGACTTCAGGATCGGCGCCGAGATTGCCGACGAGGATGACCTTGTTGACGGATGCCATGTGTTTCTCCAGTAAATTCGATGCCGGGCCGCCCGCTCACGCTGCCGGTGCGGCCCGCCGGGCAAGCCGGCGAACGCCGCCGGTGCCTGCCCGAAGTGAGTTCAGGCCTTGCGCGGCGGCGCTTTCATGCTGGCCGCGATTATAAGCCACGCGGCAACGAGCCCCGAGCACGTGTAGAACACCGTGTTGGCGCCCCCGTGCTTCAGCAGCCAGCCGCCCACGATGCCGCCGAGCGCGAGCCCGATCGACTGCGTGGTGTTGTAGACACCCGTGGCCGCACCCTTGCGCGAACCGGGCGCGAGCTTCGACACGAGCGACGGCTGCGACGCTTCCAGGATGTTGAAACCGAGAAAGTAGATGAACAGAATCGCCGCCACAATCAGGATGGTATGCGGCGCGCTGCCCAGCAGCAATTGACCGATCAGGATAGCCAGAATGCCGCCGAGCAGCACCGGCTTCATCTTGCCCCGTTTTTCCGCGACGATGATCGCCGGAACCATCATCACGAACGCGAGCCCCATCACCGGCAGGTAGACCTTCCAGTGCGCGGCGACCGGCAGGCCGCCGTCGACGAGCAGGCGCGGCACGACGAGGAACAGCGCCGTCTGCGTCGCGTGCAGCACCAGCACGCCGAAGTTCAGGCGCAGCAGCTCGACGTTGTGCAGCACCTCGGCGAACGGCGCGGGCACGTGCACGGGCTTCGCCGCATCGGGCACGATCCACAGCACGACGCCGATCGCGAGGATCGACAGTACGCCGACGATCGCGAACAGCCCGCTCATCCCGACCCAGTGGAACACGATCGGCGCACCGACGATCGCGACCGCGAACGACACGCCGATCGAGCCGCCGACCATCGCCATCGCCTTCGTGCGGTTCTGCTCGGAGGTCAGGTCGGCGATGAACGCGAGCACCGCGGACGAAACCGCGCCCATCCCCTGGATCACGCGGCCGACGATGATCCACGTGATGTCGTGCGCGAACGCGGCGACGAAGCTGCCGATCGCGAAGATCACGAGGCCCGTGGCGATCACCGGCTTGCGGCCGAACTTGTCCGACGCCCAGCCGTAGAAGATGTAGAACAGCGACTGCGTGACGCCGTAGGCCCCGAGCGCGATGCCGACGAGCAGCACGTTGTCGCCGCCCGGGATGGTTTTCGCGTAGACCGAGAACACCGGCATGATCATGAACAGGCCGAGCATGCGCAGCGCGAAGATCGCCGCGAGCGACGTGGTCGCGCGCAATTCGGGCGCAGTCATGCGGGAAGACGTGGCAGACGGATTGGACATCGGGAATGTATTTCGAATGATCGGGATGACCGCCCGACACCGGGCGGCGGAAGATCAGGACCAGCGGCCCGGGAGGCTTGGCGGGCGACACGTCGGGGCAGGATTCAGGCAGCCCGCGGGCCACCCGGAACCGCGCGGCGCGGCCGCTTTCCCGGCGCAGGCGCCGCCTTGCTGCCACCTGCGGCCAAGGCCGGGGGCCCCAAACGACGGCCTCGAAAAGCCGTTATAGTAGCAGGTTTGGTTCCCTCCATTTTCGCCAGGTTCATGGAACAGATCCGTATCCGTGGGGCACGTACCCACAACCTGAAAAACGTCAATCTCGACCTGCCGCGCCACAAGCTGATCGTGATTACCGGGTTGTCCGGGTCGGGCAAGTCGTCGCTCGCGTTCGACACCCTTTATGCCGAGGGCCAGCGCCGCTACGTCGAAAGCCTGTCCGCGTATGCCCGCCAGTTCCTGCAGCTGATGGAGAAACCCGACGTCGACCTGATCGAGGGTCTGTCGCCCGCGATCTCGATCGAGCAGAAGGCGACGTCCCACAACCCGCGTTCGACCGTCGGCACGGTCACGGAAATCCACGACTACCTGCGACTTTTGTACGCACGTGTCGGTACGCCGTACTGCCCCGATCACGACATCCCGCTGGAAGCGCAGAGCGTGTCGCAGATGGTCGACGCGGCGCTCGCGCTGCCCGAGGACACCAAGCTGATGATCCTCGCGCCCGTCATCGCGAACCGCAAGGGCGAGCACGCGGAGCTGTTCGAGGACATGCAGGCGCAGGGTTTCGTGCGCTTTCGCGTGCGCTCGGGCGGCGGCGCCGCGAACGAAGGCGTCGCGAAGATCTACGAGGTCGAGTCGCTGCCGAAGCTGAAGAAGAACGACAAGCACACGATCGACGTCGTCGTCGATCGTCTCAAGGTGCGGCCGGACATGAAGCAGCGCCTCGCCGAATCGTTCGAGACGGCGCTGCGCCTCGCCGACGGCCGCGCGATCGCGCTGGAAATGGATACCGACCACGAGCACCTGTTCAGCTCGAAGTTCGCGTGCCCGATCTGCTCGTACTCGCTGCAGGAGCTCGAGCCGCGCCTGTTCTCGTTCAACAACCCGATGGGCGCGTGCCCGGAATGCGACGGCCTCGGCCAGATCACGTTCTTCGACCCGAAGCGGGTCGTCGCGCACCCGTCGCTGTCGCTCGCGGCCGGTGCCGTGAAGGGCTGGGACCGCCGCAACCAGTTCTACTTCCAGATGCTGCAGAGTCTCGCGGCCTTCTACGAATTCGACATCGACGCCGCGTTCGAGGACCTGCCGGAAAAGATCCGGAAGGTGCTGCTGTTCGGCTCGGGCAAGCAGACGATCCCGTTCTCGTACATCAACGAGCGGGGCCGCACGACGATCCGCGAGCACGTGTTCGAAGGGATCATCCCGAACCTCGAGCGCCGCTACCGCGAGACCGACTCGGTCGCGGTGCGCGAAGAGCTGTCGAAGTACCAGAACAACCAGCCGTGCCCGTCGTGCGAAGGCACACGCCTGCGCCGCGAGGCGCGCCACGTGCGCATCGGCACCGGCGACCACGCGCGCGGCATCTATGAAATCAGCGGCTGGCCGCTGCGCGACGCGCTCGGCTATTTCGACGGGCTGACGCTCGAAGGCGCGAAGCGCGAGATCGCCGACAAGGTGATCAAGGAAATCGTCGCGCGCCTGACGTTCCTGAACAACGTCGGCCTCGACTACCTGTCGCTCGAGCGCAGCGCCGAGACCCTGTCGGGCGGCGAGGCGCAGCGCATCCGGCTCGCGTCGCAGATCGGCTCGGGCCTGACGGGCGTGATGTACGTGCTCGACGAGCCGTCGATCGGCCTGCACCAGCGCGACAACGACCGCCTGATCGCGACGCTCAAGCACCTGCGCGACCTCGGCAACTCGGTGATCGTCGTCGAGCACGACGAGGACATGATCCGCACGGCCGACTACGTCGTCGACATGGGCCCGGGCGCCGGCGAGCACGGCGGCGTGATCGTGGCCGAAGGCACGCCGAAGCAGGTGCAGTCGAATCCGCAGTCGCTCACCGGCCAGTACCTGGTCGGCAAGCGCACGATCGAGTACCCGGACGAGCGGCTCGCGCCCGATCCCGAGCGGATGCTGCGCATCGTCGACGCGCACGGCAACAACCTGAAGCACGTCGATCTCGAGCTGCCGGTCGGCCTGCTGACCTGCATCACCGGCGTGTCGGGCTCCGGCAAGTCGACGCTGATCAACGACACGCTGTATCACGCGGTCGCGCGCCACCTGTACGGCTCGTCGGCCGAACCGGCGCCGCACGAGGCGATCGAGGGCCTCGAGCACTTCGACAAGGTGATCAACGTCGACCAGTCGCCGATCGGCCGCACGCCGCGCTCGAACCCGGCCACCTATACGGGCCTGTTCACGCCGATCCGCGAGCTGTTCTCGGGCGTGCCGACCTCGAAGGAACGCGGCTACGATCCGGGCCGCTTCTCGTTCAACGTGAAGGGCGGCCGCTGCGAATCGTGCCAGGGCGACGGCGTGCTGAAGGTCGAGATGCACTTCCTGCCGGACGTCTACGTGCCGTGCGACGTGTGCCACGGCAAGCGCTACAACCGCGAAACGCTCGAAGTGCAGTACAAGGGCAAGAACATCAGCGAAGTGCTCGACATGACCGTCGAGCACGCGTATGCGTTCTTCAACGCGGTGCCGGTCATTGCGCGCAAGCTGAAGACGCTGCTCGACGTCGGCCTCGGCTACATCCGCCTCGGCCAGTCGGCCACCACGCTGTCGGGCGGCGAGGCGCAGCGCGTGAAGCTGTCGCTCGAACTCTCCAAGCGCGACACCGGCCGCACGCTGTACATCCTCGACGAGCCGACCACCGGCCTGCACTTCCACGACATCGCGCTGCTGCTGGAAGTGATCCACCGGCTGCGCGACCAGGGCAACACGGTCGTGATCATCGAGCACAACCTCGACGTGATCAAGACGGCCGACTGGGTGATCGACCTCGGCCCCGAAGGCGGCGCCGGCGGCGGCCAGATCATCGCGCAGGGCACGCCCGAGCAGGTCGCGAAGACGAAAGCGAGCTTTACCGGCAAGTACCTCGCGCCGCTGCTCAAGCGCCCGACCCGCAAGGTCGCGGCGGGCTGACGCTTCGCGCCGCCCTGTCCCTCCCGCGCGCGGCCGCCCGGCCGCGCGCGCCTGCGCGCACCGCGCAACCGGCCTCCTCTCGTTTTCCCTTCTGCGTTTACACCATGCGCCAAACGGCCCCGTTGCGGCCCATAATGGCGGCTATACTTTACGGTCGTAAGGTTCGCCGTACGCACCAATCCGGTGCGGCGCCGGGCGAACACGGCTCTGCCGCGCATTCCGCGGCATGACACACGAACGACAGGAATCCACGATGGAGAAGCAACCAGACTCGTCTCGCGATACGCAGAATCGCGAACCGCACCTGCGCAGCGTGCGGCTGACGAGCGACTTCAGCCTGCCGAAGCTGTCGGCACTCGAGATCGGCAGCTATGCGGTTGCGATCCTCGCGATGTGGCTCGTGATCGAGCTCAAGTTGCTCGGCGGGCTGCTGGCCGGCCTGCTCGTCTACCAGCTGATCCACACGATCGCCCCCGTGATCGAACGTCACACCACGAGCATGCGCGCGCGCTGGGTCGCCGTCGTGCTGCTGGCCATCGCGATCGTCGGCGCGCTGACGGGCCTGACGATCGGCATCATCGAGCACTTCGAACGCACGGTGCCGAACCTGCAAAGCCTGCTCGACCAGCTGATGCAGATCGTCGAGCAAACCCGCGCACGCACGCCGGCCTGGATCGCGAACCTGCTGCCCGTCGACGTCGAGCAGATGAAGACGAAGGCCGCCGTGCTGATGCACTCGCACATGGACCAGCTTCAGCAAAGCGGCAAGAGCGTCGCGCGCGGGTTCGGCCACGTGCTGTTCGGGATGATCATCGGCGCGATGATCGCGATCGGCGTCGAGCACGGCAAGGTGCGCCGGCCGCTGTCCACCGCGCTCGTCACGCGCGTGTCGCGCTTCGCCGACGCATTCCGCCGGATCGTGTTCGCGCAGATCAAGATCTCGGCGATCAACGCGGTGTTCACCGGCATCTACCTGCTCGTCGCGCTGCCGATCTTCCACCAGCGGCTGCCGCTGTCGAAAACGCTCGTGCTCGTCACGTTCATCGTCGGCCTGCTGCCCGTGATCGGCAACCTGATCTCGAACACGCTGATCGTCGCCGTGTCGCTGTCGGTCAGCATGGGCACCGCGATCGCGTCGCTTGCGTTCCTCGTGGTCATCCACAAGCTCGAATACTTCCTGAACGCGAAGATCATCGGCGGCCAGATCGAGTCGCGCGCGTGGGAGCTGCTGCTCGCGATGCTGATCATGGAAGCCGCGTTCGGGCTGCCCGGCGTGATCGCCGCGCCGATCTTCTACGCGTACCTGAAGCGCGAGTTGTACCTGCTGCGGCTGATCTGAAGCAGCCTGCGCGCTCGAGCAACAAAAAACGCCGCACCCCGTAAAGGGTGCGGCGTTTTTGCTTGTAACGGGCCTGCGCCGGCGAATCAGCGGAACACGACCGTCTTCGTCCCGTTCAGCACGATCCGGTGCTCGACGTGCCACTTCACCGCGCGCGCGAGCGTCACGCACTCGACGTCGCGGCCGATCGCGGTCAGCTGGTCGGGCGTCATGCTGTGGTCGACCCGCTCGACTTCCTGCTCGATGATCGGGCCTTCGTCGAGATCGGTCGTCACGTAGTGCGCGGTCGCGCCGATCAGCTTCACGCCGCGATCGAACGCCTGGTAATAAGGCTTCGCCCCCTTGAAGCTCGGCAGGAACGAATGGTGGATGTTGATCGCGCGCCCGGCGAGCTGTTCACACATGTTCGGCGACAGAATCTGCATGTAGCGCGCGAGCACGACGAGATCGGCCTGGTGCTCGTCGATCACTTCCAGCACGCGCGCTTCCTGCGCGGCCTTCGCGGCATCGGACGAGCCGCCGATCAGCGGAAAGTGATGGAACGGGATGTTGTAGCTCGCGGCGAGCTGGTAGAACTCCTTGTGGTTCGACACGATCGCCGGGATCTCGATCGGCAGCTGGCCGGTGCGATAGCGGAACAGCAGGTCGTTCAGGCAGTGGCCGATCTTCGACACCATGATCACGACGCGCGGCTTCACGGCCGCGTCATGCAGTTCCCAGCGCATCGAAAACTGCTCGGCGAGGGGCGCGAATTCCTTGCGAAGCGTGTCGAGCGCCGTCGCGGCATCCGCGCCGCCGCCGTCCTGCTCGAAGTGCACGCGCATGAAGAATTCGCTGGTGCGGCTGTCGCCGAACTGCGCCGAATCGAGGATGTTGTTGCTGCGCTCGAACAGGAAGCCCGAGACCGCATGGACGATGCCGTGCCGGTCGGGGCACGACAGTTTCAAGATAAAGCTGTGATCGGTCGGCATGACCGCTACTCCCTTCGTTTCCGTATTCGTCAAATTGCCCGTTCGCGCCGCCGGACTGCGTGCGCGGCACGCGTCACGCGGCCGGTGCGAACAGGGCGTCGATGCCCGCCGCGTCGGCCGCCGGGATCCAGCGGTGGCGCAGCAGCGTGTCGAGCGTCGCGAGGCTCGCATCCATCGTCGCGCGGCCGGCGCGCAGCCAGCCGATCACCTCGGGCACGCCGGCCAGCAGGTGCTCGGCCACTTCGCCGTCCTGGTTGCGCGGCGCGAAGTCGCGCGGCAGCGGCAGGTCGTACACGAAGATCAGTTCGGACTGCGTGCCTTCCGGCAGCGAGCACAGCACCTGCACCGCACGGCCCGCGATCGCGCGCGCGGCCAGTTCGGCGGGAATGCCGGCTTCTTCCCAGCATTCCTTCGCGAGCGTCTCGTGAACGCCCAGGCCCCAGCCGATCCCGCCCGCGACGACGTTGTCGAGCATGCCGGGGTCGGTTGCCTTGGTCTCGCTGCGGCGGCCGAGCCACATCTGCGGGACGGCCGCGGCGGGCGGCTCGCCCGGCGCAACCGCATATTCTACGATGCCGTTCAGATGCACCGCGTAAGTCTGCGTGCCGAAAAAGCGCGACGCGGCGCGCTCGATGTACGCGAGCGGCGGATCGTCGAAGCGGTTGCGGATCGCGTAGATCTCGTCGCGCCAGCCGGGAATCGCGCCGTCGGCCGCGAGCGCGCCGATGGCGCTCGCCAGCGCCATGCTGCGTGCGTCGACCGAGTCGTAGCGCGACGACAGCACGACGCGCTCGTCGGTCAGCTCGAACACGTCGGGCCAGCGGGCGAGCATCGCGACATCCTGGCGGCGCACCCAGCCGACCGCCTGGCCGGCCATCTCGAAACGCAGGTGCGCGGCCGGATCGAAACGGCGCGCGGCCGCAATGCACGGAAACGTCATCGTCGTCAGTCCTTCAGCGCCACGCGGATGCCGATCGCGATGAACGTCGCGCCGGCGATCCGGTCGAGCCACACGCCGGCCTTCGGGCGGCGCTTCAGCCACGCGCCGATCATGCCCGCGCCGACGCCGAACAGCGAGAAAACCACGGCCGTCTGCAGCATGAACAGCGCGCCGAGTTCGAACATCTGCAGCGTCACGCCCTGCCCGCCGTGCGGATCGACGAACTGCGGCAGGAACACGACGAAGAACAGCGTGACCTTCGGGTTCATCAGGTTGCCGATCACGCTCTGCCGGAAGATCGTGCCGAGCGGCTGCGGCGGGCGCTCGTGCGCGTTCGCGAGGCCCTGGCTGCGCAGCGCCTTGATGCCGATCCACACGAGGTACGCGGCGCCCGCGAGCTTCAGAATCTCGAACGCGACCGGCGACGAACGCAGCACGGCCGCGACGCCGAGCGCCGCGAGCGTCGTGTGGAACAGGATCCCGGCGGTGAAGCCGAGCGCGGCGACGAAACCGGCCGCGCGGCCCTGCGAGATGCCGCGTGCGAGCACCTGCAGGTTGTCGGGACCCGGCGCGAACGTAATCGCGATCGACGTGGCGAGAAACAGCATGAAGTTGGGCATCGAGACCTCGCTGTGTGACGTGGAATCAGGCGTGCCGGCGCTCAGTGGCCGGCGAATTCGGTGACGGTATAAACCGGCAATCCCGCGTTGCGCAGCAGCGCCGAGCCGCCGAGATCGGGCAGGTCGATGATCGCCGCGCCTTCGACGACCTCCGCGCCGAGCCGCTGCAGCAGGTTGCGCCCCGCCATCATCGTGCCGCCGGTCGCGATCAGGTCGTCCATGATGATCACGCGGTCGCCGGGGCGGCACGCGTCTTCATGGATCTCGACCGTCGCGCTGCCGTATTCGAGGTCGTACGATTCCGAGCGCGTCTTGTACGGCAGCTTGCCGACCTTGCGGATCGGCACGAAGCCGACGCTCAGCTCGTACGCGACGATCGGCGCGATGATGAAGCCGCGCGCGTCGAGGCCCGCGACGTAGTCGAGCTTCGCATCGACATAACGCTCGACGAACAGGTCCACGAGGATGCGCAACGCCTTCGGGCTCTGCAGCAGCGTCGTAATGTCGCGGAACATCACGCCCGGCTGCGGCCAGTCGGGCACCGTGCGGATCTGGCTGTGGATGAAGGCGACCGGATCGAGCGGTGCGCCCGACGACGAATGCGGCATGAAACTCTCCGAAAAAAACGGTGCGCGAAGATCGGGCACCGTTTCGAATAAATACGGGTCAGGTTATCAATCCGTGCGCGGCTCAGGCTGCCGCGGCCGGCGGATCGCGCCGATGGCGCGACAGCCGCTCCTCCGCGAGCGCGAGTGCCTCGGGCAGCCCGCGCAGCACGACGATGTCGCTCGCGCGCAGCTTGGTCTGCGGATCGGGTTCGACGCCGCGGATGCCGTGCCGACGGATCGCCGTGACTTCGAGCCCGAGTGCATACAGCCCGAGTTCTTCCAGCGAACGCCCGACCGCGTCCGCGCGCGCATCGACCGGCACCGATTGTAGCCGCACCTGCTCGTGGTCGTCGTCGTCCGCATCGTCCGCGCCGCGGAAATAGCCGCGCAGCAGGCTGTAGCGCTCGTCGCGCATTTCCTCGACGCGCCGCACGACCTTGCGCATCGGCACGCCCACCAGCACCAGCGTGTGCGACGCGAGCATCAGGCTGCCCTCGACGATCTCCGGAATCACCTCGGTCGCGCCGGCCGCGAGCAGCTTCTCGAGATCGGCATCGTCGACAGTGCGCACGATCGCGGGCAGCGTCGGCTCGAGTTCGTGTACGTGGTGAAGCACGCGCAGCGCGGACGGCGTGTTCGCATAGGTGATCGCCACCGCCGCCGCGCGATGGATACCGGCCGCGAGCAGCGACTCGCGGCGCGCTGCGTCGCCGAACACGACCGATTCGCCGGCCGTCGCGGCCGCGCTCACGCGATCGGGGTCGAGGTCGAGCGCGACGTACGAAATGCCTTCCTGTTCGAGCATCCGCGCCAGGTTCTGGCCCGCGCGGCCATAGCCGCAGATGATCACGTGGCCGCGCTGCTTGAGGCTTTGCGTCGCGATCCGCGTCATCTGCAGCGACTGCTGCATCCATTCCGTAGACGAAAGCCGCATCACGATCCGGTCGGCGTTCTGGATCAGGAACGGCGCGGCGAGCATCGACAGCAGCATCGACGCGAGGATCGCCTGCAGCAGCGTCGAATCGACGAGATGCCGGTCGAGGATCAGGTTCAGCAGCACGAAGCCGAATTCCCCGGCCTGCGCGAGCCCGATGCCGGTGCGCATCGCGACACCCGGCGTCGCGCCGAACAGCCGTGCGAGCCCGGCGATCATCGTCCCCTTGAACAGGATCTGCCCGACGAAGAAACCGAGCACGAGGAACGGGTGCTCCCAGATCACGCGCGGATCGAGCAGCATCCCCGTCGTCACGAAGAACAGGCCGAGCAGCACGTCGCGGAACGGCTTGATGTCCTCTTCCACCTGATGGCGGAACGGCGTCTCGGAAATGAGCATCCCCGCGATGAACGCGCCGAGCGCGAGCGACAGGCCGAAGCGGTCGGTGATGAACGCGGCGCCGAGCGTGACGAGCAGCAGGTTCAGCACGAACAGCTCCTGCGAGCGGCGCCGCGCGACGACGTTGAGCCAGCGCGTCATGAAGCGCTGGCCGATGACCAGCAGCAGCGTGAGCGCGATCACGATCTTGACGGCCGCGAAGCCGAGCGTGAGCGCGAGGTCCTTCGACGATTCGGCGCCGAACGCGGCGATCACGATCAGCAGCGGCACCACCGCGAGATCCTGGAACAGCAGCACACCGAAGATGTTGCGGCCGTGTTCGGTCTCGATCTCGAGCCGCTCGGCGAGCATTTTCGACACGATCGCCGTCGACGACATCGCGAGCGCGCCGCCGAGCGCGATGCTGCCCTGCCACGTGATGTGTACCCAGTGCTCGAACAGCATGCCGAGCACGAGCGCGAGCACGAGTGTCGCGACGACCTGCAGCAGCCCGAGCCCGAACACGAGCCGCTGCATCGCCCTCAGCTTCGCCAGCGAGAACTCGAGGCCGATCGAAAACATCAGGAACACCACGCCGAATTCCGCGAGATGCTCCGCGCGCTCGAGGTCGGCCGCGATGCCGAAGGCGTGCGGGCCGACCAGGATGCCGACGGTCAGGTAGCCGAGCATCGGCGGCAGGTTCAGCGAGCGGAATACGACGACGCCCACCACCGATGCCAGCAGCAGCAGGAGCGTCATTTCGAGCGGGGAAATCACGGGCAAAGCGTCCTCGTTCGTCGGGGCCACGGGAAAGCGGGCGCGGCAGGGTGGCGGTGGACAGGCGACATCGGACGAGTCCGAAGGCCCGGCGCGGCGAACAAACGCCTTTGCTATACTCCGCGCATGATAGCGAAAATCAATGATGATCGGGCGCTCGCGCTCGCCCGCGACGTGCTCGACATCGAGGCGGACGCCGTGCGCGCGCTGCGCGACCAGCTCGACGGCGGCTTCGTCCAGGCCGTCGCGCTGCTGCTCGGCTGCCGCGGCCGCGTGGTGGTGTCCGGGATCGGCAAATCGGGGCATATCGCCCGCAAGATCGCGGCCACGCTGGCCAGCACCGGCACGCCGGCCTTCTTCGTCCACCCCGCCGAGGCCAGCCACGGCGACCTCGGGATGGTCACCTCCGACGACGTCTTCATCGGCATCTCCTATTCCGGCGAATCGGAAGAACTCGTCGCGATCCTGCCGCTCGTGAAGCGGATCGGCGCGAAACTGATCGCGATCACGGGCCGCGCGGGATCGAGCCTCGGCACGCTCGCCGACGTGAACCTGAACGCCGCGGTCTCGAAAGAGGCCTGCCCGCTGAACCTCGCGCCCACCGCGAGCACGACCGCCGCGCTCGCGCTCGGCGACGCGCTCGCCGTTGCGGTGCTCGACGCGCGCGGCTTCGGTTCGGAAGATTTCGCGCGCTCGCACCCGGGCGGCGCGCTCGGCCGGCGCCTGCTCACCTACGTGCGCGACGTGATGCGCTCGGGTGACGACGTCCCGTCCGTCGGGCTCGACGCGACGCTGTCGGACGCGCTGTTCCAGATCACCGCGAAGCGACTCGGCATGACCGCCGTGGTCGACGCCGACGGCAAGGTCGCCGGCATCTTCACCGACGGCGACCTGCGCCGCGTGCTCGCGCGCGACGGCGACTTCCGCACGTTGTCGATCACCGACGTGATGACGCGCGACCCGCGCACGATCGCACCGGATCACCTGGCGGTCGAGGCCGTGGAACTGATGGAGCGCCACCGGATCAACCAGATGCTGGTGGTCGATGCCAACGGCGTGCTGATCGGCGCGCTGAACATGCACGACCTGTTTTCGAAGAAGGTGATCTGATGAGCGCAGCGCTGACTGCGGCCGAACGCGCGAGCCGCGTGAAGCTGATGATTTTCGACGTCGACGGCGTGCTGACCGACGGCGGCCTGCTGTTTACGGCGGCCGGCGACACGATGAAGTCGTTCAATTCCCTCGACGGCCACGGCGTGAAGCTGCTCGGCGAAGCCGGCATCGCAACCGCAATCATCACGGGCCGCCGCTCGGAAATCGTCGCGGCACGCGCGAAGGAAATGAAGATCGCGCACCTGTTCCAGGGCGTCGAGAACAAGCTTGCCGTGTTCGCCGATCTCATCGCATCGCTCGGCCTCGCCGCCGACCAATGCGGCTACATGGGCGACGACTGGCCCGACCTGCCCGTGATGCTGCGCTGCGGCTTCGCGACTGCCCCCGCGAATGCGCACCCCGAGGTGATCGCCCGCGCGCACTGGGTGGCCGAGGCCCGCGGCGGCCACGGCGCCGTACGCGAAGTCTGCGACGCGATCCTGCGCGCGCAGCGCCGCTACGACGCGCTGCTCGCGGCCGCCTGCGGAGCCTGACGGATGAACACGCATTTCCGCTGGACCCAGCTGCTGCCGCTCGTCGCGGTCGCCGCGCTCGCGGGCATCACCTGGTGGCTGCTGCAGGCCACGCTGCCGCCGCCCGGCGAGGGCACCGCGCAGCCGAAGCGCCATACGCCCGACTATTTCGCGGACAATTTCTCGGTCACCGAGCTCGACCAGTCCGGCACGACCCAGTACCGGCTGACGGCCGCGAAGCTGATCCACTACGAAGACACCGAAAACAGCGACCTGACCGATCCGGCCATGCGCGCGTTCCAGCCCGGCAAGCCGGTCGTGACGACCACCGCGAAGCGCGGCATCGTCAACGGCGACGTGTCGATCGTCGACTTGTACGACGACGCGCGCATCCTGCGCGCGGCCGGCGGCGGCGATCCGCAGATGCAGGCCGATTCCCAGCATTTCCGGATCTTCGTCAATGACGATGTGATCCAGACCGAAAAGCCGGTTAAACTTCAGCGCGGCCTGTCGCTCGTCAACGCGACCGACGGCATGAAGTACAACAACGTCACCCGGGTCATCGAGCTTTACGGCAACGTGCGCGGCACGATCGCCGCGGCGGACACGTCCGGCGGCTCGAAAGGTCAACCCAAGTGACGCATCCCTCACGTGACTGCATGAACGAACCGTTCCCTCGACAGAATTCCGGCGGCGCTGCGCGCGCCGTCCGCGCCGCGCTTGCCGCGGCGCTCGTGGCGCTCCCGCTGGCCGGGCTGGCGCCGCTCGCCCATGCCGAGAAGGCCGACCAGAACAAGCCGATCAACGTCGAGGCCGACAACCTGACCTATGACGACCTGAAGCAGGTCACGGTCGCGACCGGCAACGTCGTGATCACGAAGGGCACGATCATCATCAAGGGCGATCGCGTCGAAGTGCGCCAGGACCCGGAAGGCTATCAGTACGCCACCTCGTTCGGCAGCGGCAAGAAGCACGCGACGTTCCGCCAGAAGCGCGAAGGCCTCGACGAGTACATCGACGGCGACGCCGAGCGCATCGACTACGACGGCAAGCAGGACCTGACCACGCTGACCACCGCCGCGACCGTGCGCCGCCTGCAGGGCACGTCGACCGTCGCCGATACCGTGCACGGCAGCGTGATCACGTACGACGGCCAGCGCGACTTCTACACCGCGAAGGGCGGCAAGGACGTCGCCGCGCCGGGCAACCCGAACGGCCGCGTGCGCGCGATGCTGTCGCCGAAGAACGGCGGCCCCGCGCCGCTGAACGGCGCGCCGGCGAAGCTGTCGCCGTCGACCACGATCCAGGGGGCGCCGGGCCAATGAACGCACTACCGAACCGCCAGCCGGCCGGCACCACGAGCTCGCTCGTGGTCCGCAACCTGAAGAAGCGCTACGGCTCGCGCACGGTCGTCAAGGACGTGTCGCTCGACGTGAAGAGCGGCGAAGTCGTCGGCCTGCTCGGCCCGAACGGTGCCGGCAAGACCACGTCGTTCTACATGATCGTCGGCCTCGTGCCGCTCGACGCGGGCGAGATCTCGCTGAACGGCAGCTCGATCAGCCTGCTGCCGATCCACAAGCGCGCATCGCTCGGCCTGTCGTACCTGCCGCAGGAAGCGTCGGTGTTCCGCAAGCTGACCGTCGAGGAAAACATCCGCGCGGTGCTCGAGTTGCAGCACGGCGAAGACGGCAAGCGGCTGTCGAAGGACGCGATCGCGTCGCGCACCGAAGCGCTGCTCGACGAGCTGCAGATCGGCCACCTGCGCGAGAACCCCGCGCTGTCGCTGTCGGGCGGCGAGCGGCGCCGGGTCGAAATCGCGCGCGCGCTCGCGACCAACCCGAACTTCATCCTGCTCGACGAACCGTTCGCCGGCGTCGACCCGATCGCGGTGCTCGAGATCCAGAAGATCGTCAAGTTCCTGAAGCAGCGCAACATCGGCGTGCTGATTACCGATCACAACGTCCGCGAAACGCTCGGCATCTGCGACCACGCATACATCATCAGCGACGGTTCGGTGCTCGCCGCCGGTGCGCCGAGCGAAATCATCGAAAACGAAAGCGTGCGCCGCGTGTACCTCGGCGAACACTTCCGGATGTAACTCCCCTTCGTGGCTGGCTGCACCCCGCCCGGCATCGCCGCGCGGGGCCGCGTCCTGCTTTGCAACCACGCCCGCGGCCGTGCCCGCGGCCGGGCGGCGCGCCGCGCGTAATCGCGGATGGCTCAACGCGCCTGGGTCGTGGCAAACTGCCGGTATGACTCCCTCCTTGCCATGAAAGCCAGCCTTCAACTCCGCCTGTCGCAACATCTGGCGCTGACGCCCCAGCTACAGCAGTCGATCCGGCTCCTGCAGTTGTCGACGCTCGAATTGCAGCAGGAAGTCGCGATGGCCGTCGCGCAGAACCCGCTGCTCGAGAACGACGACGAATGGATAGCGAGCCCGCTGCGTGTCGCAGCGGACGGATCGTTGATCGCGCAGACGCCTCCCGCCCAGAACACCGAGCCCGCTGCGACAAACAGCAGCAGTTCGTCGAGCGAGCGCGCCGAGCGCGACGAACCGGCGGGCGCGGACGAATACGACGGTTACGCGTCCGGCGACGGCAACGACGGCCCGCAGTGGAATCTCGACGAATTCGGCCGCGCGAGCGGCGCATCCGACGACGACGACCTCCCGCCGCTGCAGGTGCAGGAAGCGGCGACGTCGCTGCGCGACCACCTGTCCGCGCAGTTGCGCGTCACGCAGGCCAGCCCGCGCGATCGCGCGCTCGTGATGTTCCTGATCGAATCGCTCGACGACGACGGCTACCTGACCGCCACGCTCGACGAAGTGCTCGCCGACCTGCCGCCCGAGCTGGAAATCGACTGCGACGAACTGAACGCGGCGCTCGCGCTGCTGCACAGCTTCGACCCGGCCGGGGTCGGCGCCCGCTCGGCATCCGAATGCCTGAAGCTGCAGTTGCTGCGCCTCGATCCGTCCCCGACACGCACGCTCGCACTCGAGATCGTGTCGCAGCATCTCGAACTGCTCGCCGCCCGCGACTTCACGCGGCTGCGCAAGCACCTGAAGGCGAGCGACGACGCGCTGCGCGACGCGCACACGCTGATCCGCTCGCTGGAGCCGTTCCCCGGCGCCGCATACGGCAAGGCCGAGGCCGACTACGTCGTGCCCGACATCATCGTGAAGAAGGCCGGCCAGGGATGGCTCGCGGAGCTCAATCCGGAGGTCGTGCCGCGCCTGCGGATCAACAACCTCTACGCGAACATCCTGCGCAACAGCCGCGGCGATCCGTCGGCCGGTTCGCTCAAGCAGCAGCTCCAGGAAGCACGCTGGCTGATCAAGAACATCCAGCAGCGATTCGACACGATCCTGCGTGTCGCGCAGGCGATTGTCGAGCGTCAAAAGAACTTCTTTGCGCACGGTGAAATTGCCATGCGCCCCTTGGTTTTGCGGGAAATAGCTGATACGCTGGGCCTACACGAGTCGACTGTCAGCCGTGTGACAACCGGGAAGTACATGCTGACCCCGTTCGGGACGCTTGAATTTAAGTACTTCTTCGGATCTCACGTCTCGACCGACACCGGTGGCGCCGCCTCGTCGACCGCCATCCGAGCCCTCATCAAGCAACTGATAGGAGCTGAAGACCCAAAATCGCCACTTTCGGACAGCCGCATTGCCGAGCTGCTGGCAGAACAGGGGTTCGTGGTCGCGCGCCGCACGGTTGCGAAGTATCGCGAAGCCCTCAAGATCCCGGCAGTGAATCTGCGCAAGTCTCTTTAAGCCTGCTGCCTGCCCGGCGGCAGGCGTGTTCCGGCCACCGCGCACACGGGGAACAGGCCGGGCGACCTGTCCGCGATACGCCGCCTCGTGCGGCACGGGCAAGTCGACCGGAGCGCCGCCTCGATGCGGCCGGGTGGTCACTCGCTTGGAGAAGCACTATGAACCTGAAGATCAGTGGACATCATCTCGAAGTCACGCCTGCAATTCGCGAATACGTGATCACCAAGCTGGACCGGGTGCTACGGCATAGCGATCAGGTGATCGATGGCACTGTGATCCTCTCGGTCGACAATCACAAGGAAAAGGACAAGCAGCAGCGCGCGGAAATCAATCTGCACCTGAAGGGCAAGGACATCTTCGTCGAAAGCGCGAACGGTAACCTGTATGCGGCGATCGACCTGCTGATCGACAAGCTGGACCGTCAGGTCGTCAAGCACATGGAGCGCCTGCAAACGCACGCGCACGACCCGATCAAGCTTCAACCGTCGATCGACCAGATCGAACTGCCGCCGCAGTAACCTTCACCGCAACACACACGTCGCCCGGCTCGCCGGGCGTTTTTTTTGCGACTCCTCGCGGTGGTGCAACCGGTCCGTCCACGCTGCGCCACGCACGCAGCTGTGCTCTATAATGTTCCGGTTATCGCCGGGGGGCGCTGGATGCGGTAGCTGCCTTGCAGATTGCCGATGCAGAACGCCTTGATATCGCCGAACATGGATGATCAGTCTGCCGCCGCAAGGAGACCCCAGGCCGCCCAATCGCCTGCCAACATGAATCGCCTAGCCAAAATCCTGCCCATAGAGAACGTCGTCATCGACCTCTCAGTCACCAGCAAGAAACGCGTGTTCGAACAAGCCGGGCTGATGTTCGAGAATCAGAACGGCATCGCCCGCAGCACCGTCACGGACAACCTGTTCGCGCGCGAGCGCCTCGGCTCGACCGGGCTCGGCGAAGGCGTCGCGATTCCGCACGGGCGCATCAAGGGTCTCAAGCACCCGCTCGCCGCGTTCGTCCGGCTCGCCGATGCGATCCCGTTCGAAGCCCCGGACGGCCAGCCGGTCGGCCTCCTGATCTTCCTGCTCGTGCCCGAGCAAGCCACCCAGCAACACCTCGAGATCCTGTCGGAAATCGCGCAACTGCTGTCCGATCGCGACGCGCGCGAGCGTCTGCACAACGAAACGGACATCGCCGAGTTGCATCGCCTGCTCACTCAGTGGCAACCTTGAGTTGATCCGGGCGGATTATTTTCCCGTACGAGGCGGCGCACGCCGCCGTCCAGGGCCGCCCGGCGCCGGCCCGGCATGGCGACGTCCGTCGCCGCGCGCATGCACCGGCCCATTGGAGTGACGGAGCAGTCATGGATACGTCCAGCATCAACGCCCAGAGCATCTTCGACGACAACGCGGCCACGCTGAAACTGAGCTGGCTGACGGGGCATGAAGGCTGGGAACGCGGCTTTTCGGCCGACACCGTCGGCAATGCAACCTCGAGCGCCGACCTCGTCGGCCACCTGAACCTGATCCACCCGAACCGGATCCAGGTGCTCGGCGAAGCCGAAATCGACTACTACCAGCGGCAGACCGACGAAGACCGTTCGCGCCACATGGCCGAGCTGATCGCCCTCGAACCGCCGTTCCTCGTCGTCGCGGGCGGCGCCGCCGCCCCGCCCGAACTCGTGCTGCGTTGTACACGCTCGTCGACCCCGCTGTTCACGACGCCGATGTCGGCCGCCGCGGTGATCGACAGCCTGCGACTCTACATGTCGCGGATCCTCGCGCCGCGCGCGACGCTGCACGGCGTGTTCATCGACATCCTCGGGATGGGCGTGCTGCTGACCGGCGATTCGGGCCTCGGCAAGAGCGAACTCGGCCTCGAGCTGATCAGCCGCGGCCACGGCCTCGTCGCCGACGACGCGGTCGATTTCGTCCGACTTGGCCCCGATTTCGTCGAAGGGCGCTGCCCGCCGCTGCTGCAGAACCTGCTCGAAGTGCGCGGCCTCGGCCTGCTCGACATCAAGACGATCTTCGGTGAAACCGCCGTGCGGCGGAAAATGAAGCTGAAGCTGATCGTCCAGCTCGTGCGGCGCCCCGACGGCGAATTCCAGCGCCTGCCGCTCGAAAGCCAGACCGTCGACGTGCTCGGCTTGCCGATCAGCAAGGTCACGATCCAGGTTGCAGCCGGCCGCAACCTCGCGGTGCTCGTCGAGGCGGCCGTCCGGAACACGATCCTGCAGTTGCGCGGAATCGACACGTTGCGCGATTTCATGGATCGGCAACGACTCGCGATGCAAGATCCCGACAGTCAATTCCCCGGCAAACTGGTGTAACCCGCACGCGCCGGCCACGCAACGCCGACGCGTCGAGCCGGTGCTATGATGAAACGTCAGGATTCTCTGCTTCCCATGCGCATCGTCCTCATCACCGGCATCTCCGGCTCAGGCAAGTCCGTCGCGCTGAACGCGCTCGAAGACGCAGGCTATTACTGCGTCGACAACCTGCCGCCGCACGTGCTCCCCGAACTTGCCCGCTACCTCGCGGAGGATGGCCAGCACCGGCTCGCGGTCGCGATCGACGCGCGCTCGAGCGCATCGCTCGACGAAATGCCCGGCCTGATTCGCGAGCTGTCGCGCGAGCACGACGTCCGCGTGCTGTTCCTCAACGCGAGCACCCAGTCGCTGATCCAGCGCTTCTCCGAAACGCGCCGCCGTCATCCGCTGTCCGGCTCGCTGTCGCACGATGCGGACGTCGGCCTGCTGTCGTCGCTCGAGGAAGCGATCGAGCGCGAACGCCACCTCGTCGCGCCGCTCGCCGAATTCGGCCACCAGATCGACACGAGCACGCTGCGCGCGAACGCGCTGCGTACGTGGGTCAAGCGCTTCATCGAGCAGAAGAACAACGACCTGATGGTGATGTTCGAATCGTTCGGTTTCAAGCGCGGCGTGCCGCTCGACGCCGACCTGATGTTCGACGTGCGCGCGCTGCCGAACCCGTACTACGACCACGAGTTGCGCCCGCTCACCGGGCTCGACCAACCGGTCATCGCCTTTCTCGACGCACTGCCGATCGTCCACCAGATGATCGACGACATCCATGCGTTCCTGATGAAATGGCTGCCGCACTTCCGCGATGACAACCGCAGCTACCTGACCGTCGCCATCGGCTGCACGGGCGGGCAGCATCGTTCGGTGTTCATCGCGGAAACGCTTGCCGCGCGCCTTGCGCGCGAGGCGAACGTGATCGTGCGGCATCGTGACGCGCCAGTGGATGTCGACGCGTCGTCGCGGCTCGTCTCCGAGGTCGACCGACCCTAGCGACGCACGCCCCAACGCCCGCGCGCCATGTCCTCCCTATCGACCACCCTGATCGACCTGCCGCTGTTTCCGCTGCACACGGTGCTGTTTCCGGGGGGGCTGCTCCCGCTCAAGGTGTTCGAGGCGCGCTATCTCGACATGTCCCGCGCGTGCCTGCGCGACAACGCGCCGTTCGGCGTGTGCCTGCTGAAGAGCGGGCCCGAAGTCGCGCAGGACGGCGCCGTGTCGGTACCCGAGACCATCGGCTGCATGGCGCGCATCACCGAGTGCGACACCGGCGAATTCGGCATGCTTTATCTGCAGGCCGTCGGCACGCAGCGTTTCGAGCTGCTGTCGTATCGCGTGGAAGGCAACGGGCTGCTGGTCGGCATCGCGGAGCCGCTGCCCGACGACATCCCGCTCGAAGGCGAGCAGGCGCTCGCTCAATTCGGCTCGTGCGCCGAGGTGCTCGAGCGCATCATCAACGCGCTGAAGAAGTCCGATCCGGAGAAAATGCCGTTCGGCGAACCGTTCCGCCTCGACGATCCGAGCTGGGTGTCGAACCGCCTCGCGGAACTGCTGCCGCTCGACCTGCGCGCGCGGCAGAAGCTGATGGAGTTTCCGGACGTCGGCGCGCGCATCGATGCCGTGCACCACGTACTCGACCGGCACGGCTGGCTGTAACTACCGCGGCCGATTCCGTCGCGCGTCGCACCCGCCGGAAGACCTTTCCCGCAAGCGGTATCCCGGCGCCCTCCCGAACGCGGCCCGCGCCGCGCCCTTCCCGTTCGTTACAACAGCGGCCCGCTCAGCGCATCGAGCAGCTTGCGCACGGGCGCCGGCACGCCGTACGCGTCGAGCCTGCTCAGCGGGACCCACGCGGTATCCGCATCCCGCGCCCCCGAAGGCAGGCCGCCACCGTCGGCCATGTCGCTCAGCCGAGGCTCGATCTCGAGCCGGAAATGCGTAAACGTGTGCGTGAGCGGCGCGAGCGGCACCGTGCCGCCGCCGCCGAAGCCGCGCGCGAGTTCCGCGAGCGCGGCGTCGCCGTCCGCTTGCGGCAGGCTCCACAGCCCGCCCCAGATGCCGGTCGGCGGCCGGCGCTCGAGCAGCACGGCATCACCGTCGCGCAGCACGAGCATCCAGGTCTTGCGTGTCGGCACCGCCTTCTTCGGCCGCGCGGCCGGCAGCTCGCGCTGGCGGCCCGTCGATTGCGCAACGCAATCGCCCGCGAACGGGCAACGCGCGCAATCGGGCTTGCCGCGCACGCACAGCGTCGCACCGAGATCCATCAGCCCCTGCGTGTACGCGCTCACGTCGGCCGCATTCGCGGCGTCGGGCAACAGCGATTCGGCGAGCGCCCACATGTCGTTCTCGACACGCTTCTCGCCCGGAAAGCCCTCGACGCCGAAAACCCGCGCAAGCACGCGCTTCACGTTGCCGTCGAGGATCGTCGCGCGCGCGCCGTACGCGAACGACGCGATCGCCGCGGCCGTCGAACGGCCGATGCCCGGCAGTTCGGCCAACGCGTCGGGCGTCGCCGGAAACGCGCCGCCGTGCTCGGCGACGACGGCCTGCGCGCAGCGGTGCAGATTGCGCGCGCGCGAGTAGTAACCGAGCCCCGCCCACAGCGCCATCACGTCGTCGGTCGGCGCAGCCGCGAGCGCGGCGACGTCCGGGTAGCGTTCGAGAAAGCGCGTGTAATACGGGATGACGGTCGATACCTGCGTCTGCTGCAGCATGATTTCCGACAGCCAGATCCGGTACGGATCTCGCGTGTTCTGCCACGGCAGGTCGTGGCGGCCATGCTCGCGCTGCCATGCGACCAGGCGCGTGGCGAACGTGCGATGCAGCGGCGTGACGGGGAACGGAGCGGGGGCGATGCGGGGCGGCTTCAAGTTATCTGATCGGGGAATAAGGTTTCAACGCTGAGGTTTCAACGCTGGCAGGTCGGGCAAAAATAAGTCGACCGTTGGCCCTGCACGATCTGGCGAATCGGTGTGCCGCATACGCGGCAGGGTTGGCCGGCACGGTCGTAGACGAAGCAGTCGAGCTGGAAATAGCCGCTTTCGCCGTCGCTGCCGACAAAATCGCGCAACGTGCTGCCGCCACGCTCGATCGCGTCGGCGAGCGTCGCGCGCACCGCGTCGGCCAACCGCTCGTAGCGCGGCAGCGAGACCTTGCCGGCGGCCGTCGTCGGCCGGATGCCCGCGCGAAACAGGCTCTCCGACGCATAGATGTTGCCGACGCCGACGACCATGTCGCCCGCGAGCAGCGCCTGCTTGACCGAAACGGTGCGGCCGCGCGTGCGCGCGTGCAACAGCGCGCCGGTAAACGCCGGCGAGAACGGCTCGACGCCGAGGCTCGCGAGCAGCGGATGTGCATGCACGTCGCCTGCTTCGCGCGGGTGCCACAGCACCGCGCCGAAGCGGCGCGGATCGCGGAACCGCAGCACGAATTCGTCGAAGATCCAGTCGATGTGGTCATGCTTGGCGGCGACCGGCACGCCGTCGGCGGGCAGCACGCGCAGCGTGCCCGTCATGCCGAGATGGACGATGAACCAGCCTGCGTCGACCTCGAACAGCAGGTACTTGCCGCGACGCTCGACGGCGAGCACCTCGCGCGCGCGCAACTGCTCGGCGAGCCCTGCCGGCACGGGCCAGCGCAACATCTCGGTACGGACGTCGACTCGCTCGACGCGGCGGCCTGCGACAAAGGGCTCGATGCCCCGGCGCGTGACTTCGACTTCTGGCAACTCTGGCATGTTTTACGGGTCTGAGGCTGGATTCACGATCGTGCGTGTATTGTAGCGAGCGCGTTACAATCGGTTGAAACATCGAACGGATTTCCATGACCCTGCCCTCGAAGCTGCTTCTGAAGCGCCCCGCCGCCGTGCGCGGCGCGCGTGCCTTCCCGGTCCGCCGTGCGCTCGGCGCCGCGCTGTTCGCCGCCTGGACCCTCACCGCCTTCCCGGCTCACGCGCAGGATCCGGCATCGGACGACGCGGAACCGCAGGGCGCGTTCGAGCACGTGATGCCGGACGAGCAGAAGAATCTCCCCGGCGTTCCGCTGACGAGCCAGATCGTCTACCAGGTGCTCGCCGCCGAGGTCGCGCTCCAGCGCAACCAGCCCGCGCCGGCCTACCAGACCTACCTCGCGCTTGCCCGCGACACGCGCGATCCGCGCATGGCCCAGCGCGCGACCGAGATCGCGCTCGGTGCGCAGAGCCCGGCCGACGCGCTGTCCGCCGCGAACCTGTGGCGCCAGTACGCACCGGAATCGAACCGGGCGTCGCAAGTCGACGCCGCGCTGCTGGTGCTCGCCGGCAAGCCGGCCGACGCGCAGCCGATGCTCGCGCGCGAGCTGGCCCGGGCGACCGGCGAGACGCGCGGCCCGGCGATCCTCGCGCTGCAGGCGCTGCTCGTGCGCGGCCCCGACCGCGTCGGCGGCCTCGCGGTGCTGAAGGACATGCTGAAGAACGACCTGAACCGGCCCGAGGCTCAGCTCGCGATCGCGCGCCAGCAGCTTGCGGTCGACGACAAGGACGGCGCCGCGCAATCGCTGAAGCAGGCGCTGCAGATCCGCCCCGACTACCTGCCGGCGGCCCTGATGCTGTCGCAGATGGGGCCTGCGGAACGCGCGGCGGGCATCGCGTCGTTCGAGAAGTATGTTCAGCAGAATCCGAAGTCGCGCGATGCGCGGCTCGCGCTGTCGCAGCTCTATCTCGCCGACGATCGCCTCGACGACGCGCAGAAGCAGTTCGAGACGATGCGCAAGCTCGACTCGAAGGATCCGACGCCGCTGATGGCGCTCGCGCTGATCAAGATCCAGCAGAAGAAGCTCGACGAAGCCACCGCCTACCTGAAGCAGTACGTACAGCTCGGCGACAAGCAGCCGAACCTCGACGTCGGCCAAGGCTACATCTACCTCGCGCAGATCGCGATCGACCAGAACAACGACGCGCTGGCGTCGCAATGGCTCGACAAGGTCGACCAGACGAGCCAGCACTATCTCCCCGCGCAGATCACGCGCGCGCAACTGCTGCAGAAACAGGGCAAGACCGACGAGGCGCGCAAGGTGCTCGACGACCTGCCGATCACGGATCCGCGCGATGCCGCCGTGGTCGCTCGCACCGACGCGTCGATCCTGTTCACCGCGAAGCGCTACCCAGAAGCCGAGGCCCGGCTCGGGCAGGCGGTCCAGGACTTCCCGGACGATCCCGACCTGCGCTACGACTACGCGATGGCGGCCGAAAAAACCGGCCATTACACGACGATGGAAAAGCAGCTGCGCGAGCTGATCCGCACGCAGCCCGACAATCCGCAGGCGTACAACGCGCTCGGCTATTCGCTCGCCGACCGCAACCAGCGGCTGCCCGAAGCCAGCAAGCTGATCGACAAGGCGATGACGCTCGCGCCGAACGACGCCTACATCATGGACAGTCTCGGCTGGGTGAAGTACCGGATGGGCGATACGGCCGGTGCGGCGAAGGTGCTGCGGCGCGCGTACGAACTGCAGCCGAACGCCGAAATCGGCGCGCATCTCGGCGAAGTGCTGTGGAAGAGCGGCGCGCAGGACGACGCGCGTTCCGCGTGGCGTGACGCGCAGAAGCTCGAGCCGGACAACGACACGCTCGTGCAGACACTGAAACGCCTCCAGATCAACGGCCTCTGATGCAGATGTTCCCGACGTTTTCCCTGTCCTCCCGCGCGCAGCGCACGCTGGCCGCAGCCGGCGCGGCGCTCGCGCTCGCCGGCTGCGCGAGCACGCCGCCGTCGGCCGGCGTGCCGACGGGCGCGCCGCTGCAGACCGCCGCAGCGCACGCTTACCATGGCCGCTTCGCGGTGCAGTACGACGACCGTCTCGGCAAGCAGCAGAACGTGTACGGCAACTTCGACTGGCAGGAGCACGGCGACGACGTGTCGCTCGAGCTGCGCAGCCCGCTCGGCCAGACGCTCGCGGTCGTGAAATCGACGCCGCAGGCGGCATCGCTCGAATTGCCGAACCGTCCGACGCAATATGCGCCGGACGTCGGCGACCTGATGCAGAAAACGCTCGGCTTCGAACTGCCGCTCGCGGGCCTGCGCTACTGGCTGCTGCCCACGGCCGCGCCCGCGACCCCTGCGGAAACGGTGCGCGACCCGGCCGACGGCACGCGCGTCAAGCAGATCCGCCAGGATGGCTGGACGATCGACTACCTTGCCTACGCGGATGCCCCGGCCACGGGCGTCAAACGCGTCAACCTCGTGCGCGCGACCCCGCCGCTCGACATCAAGCTCGTGCTCGACCAGTGAGCACCGGCCCAGCCCAGACATACGCATGACCGATTCGACCCGCTCGCTGCGCAATTGCCTTGCGCCCGCGAAACTCAACCTGTTCCTGCACATCACCGGCCGCCGCCCGAACGGCTATCACGATCTGCAGAGCGTGTTCCAGTTGCTGAACTGGGGCGACACGCTGCATTTCACGCTGCGCGACGACGGTCGCGTCGCGCGCGTCACCGACGTGCCCGGCGTGCCCGAGGAAAGTGACCTCGTCGTGCGCGCAGCCAACCTGCTGAAAGCACATACGGGCACCGCGCACGGCGTCGACATCGAGATCGACAAGTGCCTGCCGATGGGGGCCGGCCTTGGCGGCGGCAGCTCCGACGCCGCAACGACGCTGCTCGCACTGAACCGCCTGTGGCGACTCGACCTGCCGCGCGCCGAGCTTCAGTCGCTCGCGGTCAAACTCGGCGCAGACGTCCCGTTTTTTATTTTTGGAAAAAATGCGTTCGCAGAGGGTATCGGAGAAGAATTAGCTGAGGTACAATTGCCGACTCGCTGGTTCTTGGTTGTGACGCCAAGCGTTCATGTCCCGACCGCTGAAATATTTTCAGATGAGTTGTTGACAAGAGATACGAAGCCCGTCACAATTGCTGACTTTCTTGCACAGCAAACCAGCGATGCGGGATGGCCAGACAGCTTCGGCCGGAACGACATGCAGGAAGTTGTAACAAGGAAGTACGCGGAAGTTGCGCAGGCGGTTAAATGGTTGTATGATTTGACCCCCGCGAGGATGACCGGCTCCGGAGCAAGCGTGTTTGCAGCGTTTCACAGCAAGCACGAGGCAGAAGCGGCGAAAGCCAAGCTGCCCGCCAGTTGGAATGGTGCAGTTGCCGAGAGTCTGGACGAGCATCCGCTCTTCGCTTTCGCGTCATGAAGTTTTACTTTGCCGAACGGCCTACACGAGTTCGGTAAAGCAGTCAGTTAAGTGTAGGGGAGTCGCCAAGTTGGTCAAGGCACCGGATTTTGATTCCGGCATGCGAGGGTTCGAGTCCTTCCTCCCCTGCCAAAAAATTTTCCCGCATTTCCCGCCCAAGCCTGAAGCAGGTGCACGATGAGCAGCCACAGCCATGATGGCCTGATGGTCTTTACTGGCAACGCGAATCCCGCGCTCGCCCAGGAAGTCGTCAATATCCTTGGTATCCCCCTCGGCAAAGCAATGGTCAGCCGTTTCTCCGACGGCGAGATCCAGGTCGAGATCCAGGAAAACGTGCGCGGCAAGGACGTCTTCGTCCTGCAATCCACGTGCGCACCGACGAACGACAACCTGATGGAACTGATGATCATGGTCGATGCGCTCAAGCGCGCATCCGCCGGCCGGATCACTGCAGCCATCCCCTACTTCGGCTACGCCCGTCAGGATCGCCGCCCGCGTTCGGCGCGTGTTGCGATCTCGGCGAAGGTCGTCGCGAACATGCTGGAAATCGCCGGCGTCGAGCGGATCATCACGATGGATCTGCACGCCGACCAGATTCAAGGCTTCTTCGACATCCCGGTCGACAACATCTACGCAACGCCGATCCTGCTGGGTGACCTGCGCAAGCAGAACTACCCGGATCTGCTCGTCGTGTCGCCGGACGTCGGCGGCGTGGTGCGTGCCCGGGCACTCGCGAAGCAGCTCAACTGCGATCTCGCGATCATCGACAAGCGCCGCCCGAAGGCGAACGTCTCCGAAGTGATGAACATCATCGGTGAAGTCGAAGGCCGCACCTGCGTGATCATGGATGACATGGTCGATACGGCAGGCACGCTCTGCAAGGCCGCGCAAGTGCTGAAGGAGCGCGGCGCGAAACAGGTTTTCGCCTACGCGACGCACCCGGTGCTGTCGGGTGGCGCGGGTGATCGCATCGCCGCGTCGGCACTCGACGAGCTGGTGGTCACCGACACGATCCCGCTGTCCGCCGAATCGCTCGGCTGCTCGAAGATCCGTGCACTGACGAGCGCGAGCCTGCTGGCCGAAACGTTCTCGCGGATCCGCCGCGGCGATTCGGTAATGTCGCTGTTCGCGGAATCCTGATCGCGAATCGACTGAACAAAGTATGCGCAGAAAGCGAAGCGGCAACGCTTCGCTTTTTGCACAATCGGACGGGATAGACGAAACCCCGTCCGCTTCATCGGGGGCCGACATTTGACGGCCCCGTTTTACTGCCTGGTCGCGGGCAGCCATTGGAGAATCATATGAAAGTCGTCGCTTTCGAGCGCCAACAGCAAGGTACGGGTGCGAGCCGCCGCCTGCGCAACGCCGGTAAGACCACGGGTATCGTTTACGGTGGCGAAGCAGCCCCGCAAAAGATCGAACTCGATCACAACGCCCTGTGGCACGCCCTGAAGAAGGAAGCTTTCCACTCGTCGATCCTCGACCTCGAAGTGGCTGGCCAGTCGCAACAGGTTCTGCTGCGCGACGTGCAATACCACCCGTTCAAGCAACTGGTGCTGCACGTGGACTTCCAGCGCGTTGACGCGAAGAAGAAGCTGCACACGAAGGCTCCGCTGCACTTCCTGAACGCTGAAATCAGCCCGGCCGTGAAGCTGTCGAGCGCGGTCGTTTCGCACGTCGCGACGGAAATCGAAATCGAGTGCCTGCCGGCTGACCTGCCGGAGTTCCTCGAAGTCGACCTGTCGAAGATCGAAGCCGGTCAATCGCTGCACGCGAAGGACATCGCACTGCCGAAGGGCGTCGCGCTGGTCGCGCACGTCGACGCGGAAAACCCGGTTGTCGCATCGGCGACGGTCCCGGCTGGTGCCGTGTCGGACGCAGCCGAAGGCGAAACGCCGGCTGCCTAAGCGGCCGCCTACACGCCTCATCGATCCGTTTCACGAAACGGTCGACGCAACCCGCCGCGGCTTGCCCGGCGGGTTTTTCTTTTTCTGCGCCCAGGCGGCGGCTGCCGCCTTCGAAACGTCATGATCAAATTGATCGTCGGCCTCGGCAATCCCGGGGCGGAATACACCGCGACGCGCCACAACGCCGGCTTCTGGCTGATCGACCAGCTCGCCCGCGAAGCAGGCGCGACGCTGCGCGACGAACGCCGCTTCCATGGCTTCTACGCGAAAGCGCGCCTGCACGGTGAGGAAGTCCACCTGCTCGAGCCGCAAACCTACATGAACCGCTCCGGCCAGTCGGTCGTCGCGCTCGCGCAGTTCTTCAAGATCCTGCCCGACCAGATCCTCGTCGCACACGACGAGCTCGACCTGCCGCCCGGCACCGTGAAGCTGAAGCTCGGCGGCGGCAGCGGCGGCCACAACGGCCTGAAGGACATCACCGCACACCTGTCGTCGCAACAGTACTGGCGGCTGCGGATCGGCATCGGCCATCCGCGCGACCTGATTCCGGAAAGCGCCCGCGCCGGCGCGAAGCCCGATGTCGCGAACTTCGTGCTGAAGCCGCCGCGCCGCGAGGAACAGGACGTGATCGACGCGTCGATCGAGCGCGCGCTCGCCGTGATGCCGATGGTCGTCAAGGGCGAACTCGACCGCGCGACGATGCAGCTGCATCGCAATTGACCGCAGCGCCCCGCGACGATCCATCGCACCGTCCGGCGTCGCCGGGCGGCCCCGCCCGCCCCATCCTGCGCATACTTGCGGTAATCTGGTCGCTTTGCCCGACAGGAGCCAAGCGGTGAGCCGTTACTGGAGCGACGTCGTTCAGCAACTCGTGCCTTACGTGCCGGGCGAGCAGCCCGCGCTCGCACACCCGGTCAAGCTGAACACCAACGAGAATCCCTATCCGCCGTCGCCGCGCGTCGTCGCGGCGATCGCACGCGAACTCGGCGCGACCGGCGACACGCTGCGCCGCTATCCGGACCCGGTTGCGCGCGCGCTGCGCGAGACGGTCGCGGCCCATCACCGCATCCAGCCCGAGCAGGTGTTCGTCGGCAACGGCTCGGACGAGGTGCTCGCGCACGCATTCCAGGCGCTGCTCAAGCACGACCGGCCGCTGCGTTTCCCCGACATCACGTACAGCTTCTATCCGACCTATGCACGCCTGTACGGCGTCGAGACGACGGTCGTGCCGCTCGCGGATGACCTCTCGATCCGCGTCGACGACTATCTCGACGACGCCGGCGGCGTGCTGTTTCCGAACCCGAACGCGCCGACCGGGCGCGCGTTGCCGCTCGCGGATGTCGAGCGGATCGCGGCCGCGAATCCGTCATCGGTCGTCGTGATCGACGAAGCCTATGTCGACTTCGGCGCGCAGTCCGCGATTGCGCTGATCGACCGCTACCCGAACCTGCTCGTCGTGCACACGACGTCGAAGGCGCGCTCGCTCGCGGGCATGCGCGTCGGTTTCGCATTCGGCGATGCCGCGCTGATCGACGCGCTGAACCGCGTGAAGGACAGCTTCAACTCGTATCCACTCGACCGGCTCGCGCAAGTCGCCGCGCAGGCGGCGTACGAAGACACCGATTATTTCAGCGCAACCTGCCGGCGCGTGATCGACAGCCGGACGCGGCTCACGCACGCGCTCGACACGCTCGGCTTCGACGTCGTGCCGTCGGCCGCGAATTTCGTGTTCGCGCGCCATCCCGCGCACGACGCGGGCGCCATCGCGGCCAAACTGAAGGAACGGGAAATATTCGTGCGGCACTTCGGGCTGCCGCGAATCGACCAGCACCTGCGCATCACCGTCGGCACCGACGCCGAATGCGATGCGCTCGTCGCGGCGTTGCGCGAGCTGCTGGCCTGACATGAAGGCCGGCGCCAGGCGGCGCCGATCCGGATGCGTAACGCGCGTACCGAAGAACCCGGGCGCGCGCGTCACCGCGGGGTCACGACGCGTCGTCGCCTTTCACGGCGATCAACGCGTGGTACTTCTCCATCAATTGCGCGTGCGATTCGTCATGCTGCGGATCGCGCGGAATACATTCAACCGGACACACCTGCTGACACTGCGGTTCGTCGAAATGGCCGACGCACTCGGTGCACTTGTTCGGGTCGATCACGTAGATGTCCGGGCCCATCGAAATCGCGCCATTCGGGCACTCGGGCTCGCACACGTCGCAATTGATGCACTCGTCGGTAATCATCAAAGCCATACTGATCTCACTTCTTCAGGCCGGCGGCCGGCTTCGCGACGAAACCGGCCGGCGCCGCGTCACGCGGCAGGGCCTCCCATCGCCGTCACTTTCTCGGTCAGCCACTTCTCGACGGACGGAAACACGAACTTGCTGACATCACCGCCCAACTGCGCGATTTCGCGCACGATCGTGCCCGAGATGAACTGGTACTGGTCGGACGGCGTCATGAACATCGTCTCGACGTCGGGCAACAGATAGCGGTTCATCCCCGCCATCTGGAACTCATATTCGAAATCGGACACGGCACGCAGGCCGCGCACGATCACGCGTGCGTTGTTGGTGCGGACGAAGTCCTTCAGGAGGCCGGTGAAACTCATCACCTTCACGTTCGGGTAATGGCCGAGCACCTCGTTCGCAATCGTCAGACGTTCTTCCAGCGAGAAGAACGGCTTTTTCGCGCGGCTGTCGGCCACACCGACCACCAGCGTATCAAAAATGCTCGACGCACGCCGCACGAGGTCTTCGTGCCCGCGCGTCAGCGGATCGAACGTACCGGGATACACGGCGACTACCATGTCGCTCCTCCTGTCATCACGCAAACGGGATGGCAGCGGTGCCATGCGCACGCGACTGCCGAGATGGGCATGCGTCGCCTTTGCAGCGCGCCGCCTCGTATGGAACGCGCATTATTCATCATTTTCGCGCCGCAGCAAATGATAGTGAACCGCACCGGCCTTGCCGTGCTTCACCACCTCCCAGCCCGCGAGCGCATCGTGCGCGGCCGGGTCGAGCTCCGCGCCCGTTTCGACGTACAGCGCGCCGCCCGCCGCGACGAGCGGCGCCGCCAGCGCGACCGCGCGATCGAGCACAGCCGGTTCGCCGAACGGCGGATCGAGAAACACGACGTCGAACGCGCCCGGCGTGAGCCCGGCCGCGAGCCGCAACGCGTCCGCCTCCGCGACCTCGACCGCACGCGCGCCGAGCTTGTCCTTGATCGCACGCAGCTGCTGCGCGGCGCGCGGGTGGCGCTCGACCATCACGACGCTCGCCGCGCCGCGCGACGCGGCCTCGAAACCGAGCGCGCCCGTGCCCGCGAACAGGTCGAGGCAGCGCCGGCCTTCGAGATCCTGGCCGAGCCAGTTGAACAGCGTTTCGCGCACGCGATCGGGCGTCGGCCGCAGGCCGTCGAGATCGAGCACCGCGAGCGGCGTGCGTTTCCAGTCGCCGCCGATGATGCGGATCGTGTGCGGCTTGCCGCGGCTGGAGGGGGCCGCCGGGCGGCCGGAAGAGGAACGGGACATACGGAATATCGACGACGGAGGGACCGGGCGCGCGCAGGGGCGCACCGCCAAACAGGCGCACGTTACCACAGCGGCGGCGCGCACTGACGCGAGCGCCACGCCGCACTGATAAAATGCACGGTTTCGGCCGCCGTGCGCCGCGCCCGCGCGAACGCAGGACGGCCCGTCCGGTGCCCCGCTTCCGGCGGCGGCCCGCCCTCTTCCCGACGTCAGACCATGTTCAGCTTCTTCAAACGATTCAAGAAAACGCAGGAGCCCGATCCGGCGGAATCGCAATCGGCCGACGCGCAGCAAACGGACGAACCGTCCGATGCGCCCGCGGTCGAGGCCCCGCCTGCGGCCGAAGTGCCGCAAGCGCCCGCGCAACCGGCCGCGCCGGCCGTCGTGATGACGGTCACGCCGACCAACGACGGGCGCGACGAAGTCGTCGAGACGGTCGAAATCGTTCCGCCGCCGCTGCAGGACGCCACCGCGAAGAAATCGTGGCTCGCCCGCCTGAAAACGGGGCTCGCCAAGACGGGCTCGAGCATCACCGGCGTCTTCGTCAACACGAAGATCGACGAGGATCTGTACGAGGAGCTCGAAACCGCGCTGCTGATGTCCGACGCGGGCGTCGACGCGACCGAGTACCTGCTCGGCGCGCTACGCGAAAAGGTGCGCGCGGGCCGCCTGACCGACCCGCAGCAGGTGAAGGCCGCGCTGCACGACCTGCTCGTCGAGTTGCTGACGCCGCTCGAGAAGTCGCTGATGCTCGGCCGCGCGCAGCCGCTCGTGATGATGATCACCGGCGTGAACGGTGCGGGCAAGACGACCAGCATCGGCAAGCTCGCAAAGCATCTGCAGAGCTTCGACCAGTCGGTGCTGCTGGCCGCGGGCGACACGTTCCGCGCGGCCGCGCGCGAACAGCTGGCGGTCTGGGGCGAGCGCAACAACGTGACGGTCGTGCAGCAGGAAAGCGGCGATCCGGCCGCGGTGATCTTCGACGCGGTCAGCGCCGCGCGCGCGCGCAAGATCGACGTGATGATGGCCGACACGGCCGGCCGCCTGCCGACGCAGCTCCACCTGATGGAAGAGCTGAAGAAGGTGAAGCGCGTGATCTCGAAGGCGCACGACGGCGCGCCGCACGAAGTGCTGCTGGTGATCGACGCGAACACCGGCCAGAACGCGCTCACGCAGGTCAAGGCATTCGACGACGCGCTCGGCCTCACCGGCCTCATCGTCACGAAGCTCGACGGCACCGCGAAGGGCGGGATTCTCGCCGCGATCGCGCGGCAGCGCCCGGTGCCGGTCTACTTCATCGGCGTCGGCGAGAAGGTCGAGGATCTGCAGCCGTTCAGCGCGGTCGAATTCGCGGACGCGCTGCTCGGCTGAACACCGCCGGCACGCATCGCACGGGGCGCCTTCGGGCGCCCTTTTTCATGCGCGCCCGGTCATGCATGCCGGGCGCACCGCGCTCATTCGGCGTCGGGCTGCGCGCCGGGCTCGGCGGCCTTGAACGCATCGAGCGTCGACGCATGGTCGACGATCCGCTGGATCGTCGGATAACGCGTCGTGTCGATCGAGAAGCGGTTCGCGTTGAACACCTGCGGCACGAGGCACACGTCGGCAAGTGTCGGCGTGTCGCCGAAACACAGCTTGCCGGTGCGCGGATCGCTCGCGAGACGGGTCTCGAGCGATTCGAAGCCCGCCTCGATCCAGTGCCGGTACCACGCGTTCTTCGCTTCTTCGGGCACCTTCAGCGTGTGCTTCAGGTACTTCAGCACGCGCAGGTTGTTGAGCGGATGGATTTCGCACGCGATCTGCAGCGCGACCGCACGCACATAGGCGCGATCGACGGGCTGCTTTGGCAGCAGCGCCGGTTCCGGATGGGTTTCCTCGAGATATTCGATGATCGCGAGCGACTGCTGCAGCGTCGCGTCGCCGTCGGTCAGCGTCGGCACGACCGCGTCCGGATTCAGCGCGCGGTACGCGTCCTTCAGTTGCTCGCCGCCGTCACGCAGCATGTGCACGGGAACATAGTCGAACGACAGCTGCTTCAGGTTCAGGGCGATCCGCACGCGGTACGACGCGGAACTGCGGAAATAGCTGTAAAGCTTCATGGGATGTCTCTCGTAGTCGTATTCGGCCGGCAACGGCACGGGCGCGGCGCAGCCGGCGCGCGCACCGCCGGGAAGCAGAGTGTAGCGCGCCGCGATGCGCCCCCTTGCTTGCGTCGTCCGCGCCCGTGCGATACTCGGGCATTCCTCACCGCTCACAGCGCGGCCCGATGCCGGCCGCCCGCCCCACGCCCCGATGACCGCTTCCCACGATCCCGCCGCCGTTCCGTTCCCGTGCGCCCGCTTCATCAAGGAAATCGGCCGCGGCCCGAACGGCGCACGCGCGCTGTCCGCCGAGGACACGTTCGAGCTCTATCGCGCGATGCTCGACGCGCGCGTGTCGGATGTCGAACTCGGCGCGATCCTGATCGCCTATCGGCTGAAGGGCGAATCCGCCGACGAGCTGGCCGCGATGCTCGCCGCCGCGCAGGCGTCGTTCGAACCCGTGCACCTACAGGACGCGGCGTTCCGCCCCGTCGCGATCCCGAGCTACAACGGCGCGCGCAAGCAGCCGAACCTCGTGCCGCTGCTCGCACTGCTGCTCGCGCGCGAAGGCGTGCCGGTGCTCGTGCATGGTGTCGAGCAGGATCCGGGCCGCGTGACGAGCGCCGAGATCTTCTCGGCGCTGTCGCTCGCGCCGTCGGCGTCGCACGATGCGATCGAGGACACGCTTGCCGAGCGCCGCGTCGCGTTCGCGTCGATCGAGGTGCTGGCGCCGCGCATTGCACGCCTGCTGTCGATGCGCCGCGTGCTCGGCGTGCGCAATTCGACGCACACGCTCGTGAAGATCCTGCAGCCGTTCGCACCGGCCGGCCTGCGGCTCGTCAACTACACGCACCCGCCGTACCGCGACAGCCTCGCGCAGCTGTTCCGCGACCATCCCGACGCCGCGCTCGGCGGCGCGCTGCTCGCGCGCGGCACCGAGGGCGAAGCCGTTGCCGACACGCGGCGCCAGGTGCAGGTCGACTGGTTGCACGACGGCGTGTGCGACACGCTGATCGAGGCCGAGCGCTCGTCGACCGAAGCGCCCCCCGTCGCCCTGCCCGAATCGCGCGATGCGGCCACGACGGCCGCGTGGACGGACGCCGTATTGCGCGGCGAGGTGCCGGTGCCCGACACCGTCGCCCGCCAGGTCGCGACGATCGTGCAGATCACCCGCATCGCGCGCTGACGGCACGCCCGCGAACCGGCCCCGCGCGCCGGGCATTTGACACGCGGGCGCATCCTGGCATAGAGTTGCCGTCATGCGTTCCTTTCCGAACACCCTCCGAATTACCTCCGGCCGCCTAGCGCGGCCGCTATCGCTACGACTAGCCTAAGGCTGTCGTAGCGCCGTGTGCTGTCCGCACGGTCCCTCCCAGCAGTTCCTCGCAGTACCCCTCTCGCAGTTTTTACAACCCGAAGTCGTCAGCATTCGTCCGTCTATCCGTCGGCCGATTCGCGAAGATCATCCGCATCCGCAGCGCGCCCACGTGCCGCGGAGCGAGGCAGCGCCAACCGTCGCCCATGCCGCCCGTCTTCGCTCGCGACTTGAGACCCGAGGTCCAGAAGATGCAGCGCAATCCGCAAGACAAGTACCGTCCGTTCGAGCCCGTCCGCCTCAATGGCCGCAAATGGCCGTCGCGCACCATCGAGCGCGCGCCCGTCTGGATGAGCACCGACCTGCGCGACGGCAACCAGTCGCTGATCGAGCCGATGAGCATCGAGCAGAAGCTCGAATTCTTCGAGATGCTGGTCGCGATCGGGTTCAAGGAGATCGAGGTCGGTTTTCCGTCGGCGTCGCAAACCGACTTCGATTTCGTCCGCAAGCTGATCGACGACAAGCGGATTCCCGACGACGTGACGATCGAAGTGCTCGTGCAGGCACGCGAAGACCTGATCGCACGCACGTTCGACGCGCTCGAAGGCGTGCCGCGCGCGATCGTGCACCTGTACAACGCGGTCTGCCCGTCGTTCCGCCGCATCGTGTTCGGGATGTCGAAGGCCGACGTGAAGGCGCTCGCGATCGACGGCACGCGCATCATCAAGGAGCACGCTGCCGCGCGCCCCGACACGCAGTGGACCTTCCAGTACTCGCCGGAAACCTTCAGCATGACCGAGCTGACGTTCGCACGCGAGATCTGCGACGCGGTCGCGCAAACCTGGCGCCCGACCCGCGACCACAAGATGATCGTCAACCTGCCGGCCACCGTCGAAGCCGCGAGCCCGAACGTGTTCGCCGACCAGATCGAATGGATGGACCGCAACCTCGCGTATCGCGACAGCATCGTGCTGTCCGTGCATCCGCACAACGACCGTGGCACGGCGGTCGCGGCGGCCGAGCTCGCGCTGCTCGCGGGCGCCGACCGCATCGAGGGTTGCCTGTTCGGCAACGGCGAGCGTACCGGCAACGTCGATCTCGTCACGCTCGCGCTGAATCTCTACACGCAGGGCATCGATCCGGGCCTCGATTTCTCCGACATCGACGCGGTGCGCCGCGTCGTCGAACGCTGCAACCAGATTCCGGTGCATCCGCGCCACCCGTACGCGGGCGACCTCGTGTTCACCGCGTTCTCCGGTTCGCATCAGGACGCGATCCGCAAGGGCTTCGCGCAGCAGCGCCCCGACGCGCCGTGGGAAGTGCCGTACCTGCCGATCGACCCGGCCGACCTCGGCCGCAGCTACGACGCGGTGATCCGCGTCAACAGCCAGTCCGGCAAGGGCGGCGCGACGTTCCTGCTCGAACGCGGGATGGGCTTCACGCCGACGCGGCGCGTGCAGATCGAATTCAGCCACGCGGTGCAGACGCTTGCCGACGCGTCGGGAGAGGAAGTGACGGGCGACGCGATCTGCGCGCTGTTCGCGCGCGAATTCTTCGACACCGACGGCCCGGCCGCGCGCCATGGCAACGGCGCGCGCTGGCGGAACCGCGAGATCGCGACGGCGCCCGCGGCGGATATCGCACCCGACGATGCCGTGCGACGTTTGGCCGCGGCATTCGCAGCCGCCGCCGGCGTCGCGATCGACATCGCTTCGTGCGAACACGCGCGTACGACGGACGGGCGGATCGCGGTATCGGTGGGTTGCCGGGTCGGCGATGCGCCGCTGCGGCACGGCGTCGGCCTGCACGCCGATGCGGCGGGCGCCGCGCTCGATGCGCTCGTCAGCGCGATCAACCGCTCGGCCTGGCACTGCGCGGATCGCCGCGCGGCGGCCTGACGGCCGGTTCCGTTTCAGGGTTCAAACGTCAGCGAGCGGTGCGTGACCGCTCGTGCGCCGCGCGATCCGCGCCGCACGAGGCAGCAAAAAGCGGCCCAGAAGGCCGCTTCGATCGGGACGTGAAAACGGGCGCCACGCGCACTCATGTCTCGGTCGCGCACCGCGTCGCCTGCCACGCGAACAGGCTCCAGCGGCCCTGTTCGTGGGTGTGGACGGAGGTATACGCAATCGGGAAGACCAGGCCGCCGTTGTTGGTTTCCATCTCGATCAACGCACGCCCGGTGACGACGCAGGTTTCATCGCCGACGGGCAGCACGTCCTGCGACTGGATTTCGATCTGGCGATAGCGGCGGCGGCCGGCGACGATGGCGTCGATGAACTGCTGCTTGGTTTCGCGTTTCCCGTTGGTGTGCACGAAGAACACCTTGTCCGACAAAAGCGCGCCGAGCGCCTCGCCGTCGCCGTCCACCATCGCCCGGAACCGATCGCGCTCGAGCGCGCGGATCGCATCGATCACCTTCGCCATCGCCTGACTCCTCGGCAACGCGCACGCCGTGCGCGGGCGTGCGGATCAGAAGTTGTACTGCACGTAGAACTGGTGGAAATTTATACCAGGATTCGGCTCTTTGATACCCGCGTTAGACACATGTTCAAAACGGTAGCCGACCTGATACTGTTGCCGTTGGCCGAACTGCACGCCCACCCCCGCGGTCGGCGAGAACTGGAACGCGGTTCCCAGCGAGAAATGATCCGAGATCGTCGGGTGCGTCAGCAGCCGGACGCCGCCGCCAGCCTCGATGAACGGGCGAATCTCCCCGGCGCTCTTGATGAAGCGGAACAACGGCGTCACGCCGAATTCGCCGATGCTGCCGTGAACGTTGCCGCCCGTGTGCCAGTAGCCGGCGTGCCCTTCCACGACGAACGCGAAGTGCCAACCGCCCATTTCCCACCAGTTCCAGCCCGGATCCCACACCACGCCGAGATCGCCCTTGTCGACCCCGTGGCGATCCGAAAAACCGCCGCCCGCCTGAATCCCCCATCGATCCGCGAATGCCGCACCCGATCCTCCCAGAAGGGACGCCGCCAGCATCGCGTGCAGGACAAGCCGGCTGCGGGGCCGGCGATTCTTCTTATTGTTCATCTGACACTCCAACTTTGTGGGTTGAATGGAACCTGCCGCTTCGGCCGGCTCGAGCGAAGTGAATGGTATGGTAAAGGACTTTTCGGATCGGCATCACGAAGCGAAATGGCTTCCTTCCAAAACAACAAAAATTGAAATCGTCTACTGATTACCATCTGAAACAACGGCTTACGGAACTTCGCCTCGCCTCCCCTGTCGCAGAATAGACTATCGACTCGACTAACTCGATAGAAAAACGGGAACTCCGATGCCCACGCTTGCTCTAAGGAATTAGCACTCAGCTTGCGGGAGTGCTAAGATGCCCCACGGAATCTCATTCGAGACCGGGGGTTTGTCCCTGATTCCAAAGGAGTTTTTAGTGAGCAACGCCCTGACCCTCCCGAACACCCTGAGCCCGGCGCCGGCCAAGGCCGAATCGGCAGGCTCGCTGGCGCTCGCAGCTCAATCGATGTTGCCGGGCCAGCTTGGCAACATCGACGCGTATATCCAGGCCGTCAATCGCATTCCGCTGCTGACGGCAGAAGAGGAACGCCAGTACGCGACCGAATTCCGCGAAAGCAACAATCTCGACTCGGCACGCCGCCTCGTGCTGTCGCACCTGCGGCTCGTCGTGTCGATCGCGCGCAACTATCTCGGGTACGGCCTGCCGCACGGCGACCTGATCCAGGAAGGCAACATCGGCCTGATGAAGGCCGTGAAGCGCTTCGATCCGGCCCAGAACGTTCGTCTCGTGTCGTACGCGATCCACTGGATCAAGGCCGAGATCCACGAGTACATCCTGCGCAACTGGCGCATGGTGAAGGTCGCGACGACGAAGGCGCAGCGCAAGCTGTTCTTCAACCTGCGCAGCCACAAGAAGAGCATGCAGGCGATGACGCCCGAGGAAATCGACGGCCTCGCACAAGAGCTCAACGTCAAGCGCGAAGACGTGACCGAAATGGAAACGCGCCTGTCGGGCGGCGATATCGCGCTCGAAGGGCAGGTCGAAGACGGCGAGGAGTCGTACGCACCGATCGCCTACCTGGCCGACTCGCACAACGAACCGACCGCCGTGCTCGCCGCGCGTCAGCGCGACTCGCTGCAGACGGACGGCATCGCGCAGGCACTCGACGCACTCGACGCGCGCAGCCGCCGCATCATCGAGGCACGCTGGCTGCATGTCGACGACGACGGCTCGGGCGGCTCGACGCTGCACGATCTCGCCGCCGAGTTCGGCGTGTCGGCGGAACGCATCCGCCAGATCGAGGCGAGCGCGATGAAGAAGATGCGCACCGCCCTCGCCGAATACGCATAAATACCGGCGATTCGGAAAGCTTCATCGAAAACCGCTGCCTGACCGGCAGCGGTTTTTTTTCGCCCGACTTTTTCACCGGTTTTTAGCCGGTTTATCCCTCGCCTCTCCGCCCGCTTCTTCGCTCATTTCTCCGTCGATCAATTGACCTGTTTAATCAGGTATTGGACGGTTCGCGGGCTCCTTCCGCATAACCTTGATCTGCCTCAAGTTTCGGCCCGTGTTTCGCGACGGTCTGCCGCAGCGCAGCACTCGGCATCGGAAAGCAGTCCTTTTAAAATTGGCATGTCAGGCGCAAAAGGATTAAAACAGCTTCACGGCCGTCATAAATCCGACGTAAAGTCGCCCCCAATCCGACGTAAATCGATTCAGGATAATCGCCTTGATCTCGATCAATAAAGAGCCTGCGCCGCCTCCCCCGCGGCCGGCCGGCACGATCGGCTGGCGTGCGCGCATCGCCGCATGGGCACGCGGCCCGACCCTCGCCCGCGACATCAGCCTGGTGCTGATCGTCAAGCTGATCCTCCTGATGTCGCTCAAATACGCATTCTTCAATCATCCGCAGGCCGAGCACATGTCGCTTCCGCCTGCCGCCGTCGCCGAGAAGCTGCTCTCGGTGCCGGCGCCTGCACCCACCGAGGGAGACCACCATGATAAGTAGCGAAGTCGTCGATCTGTCGCGTCTGCAGTTCGGCATCACGGCGCTCTACCACTTCCTGTTCGTGCCGCTGACGCTCGGCCTGTCCTGGCTGCTCGTCATCATGGAAGCCGTCTACGTGATGACCGGCAAACAGGTCTACAAGGACATGACCCAGTTCTGGGGCAAGCTGTTCGGGATCAACTTCGCGATGGGCGTGACGACCGGCATCACGCTCGAATTCCAGTTCGGAACGAACTGGTCGTACTACTCGCACTATGTCGGCGACATCTTCGGCGTGCCGCTCGCGGTCGAAGGCCTGATGGCGTTCTTCCTCGAATCGACGTTCGTCGGCCTGTTCTTCTTCGGCTGGAACCGCCTGTCGAAGGTCAAGCACCTGATGGTCACGTTCCTCGTCGCGCTGGGCTCGAACCTGTCCGCGCTGTGGATCCTCGTCGCGAACGGCTGGATGAACAACCCGGTCGGCGCCGAGTTCAACTACCAGACGATGCGCATGGAGCTGACGAACCTGTTCGACGTGCTGTTCAACCCGGTCGCGCAGGTGAAGTTCGTGCACACCGTGTCGGCCGGCTACGTGACGGCCGCGATGTTCGTGCTCGGCATCTCGTCGTGGTACCTGCTGAAGAAGCGCGACACCGACTTCGCGCTGCGCTCGTTCGCGGTCGCAGCCGGCTTCGGTCTCGCGTCGACGCTTTGCGTGATCGTGCTCGGCGACGAATCGGGCTATACGACCGGCGAAGTGCAGAAGATGAAGCTCGCCGCGATCGAATCGGAATGGGAAACCCAGCCGGCGCCGGCCTCGTTCACGCTGATCGGCATCCCGAACCAGAAGGAAGAGCGCACCGACTACGCGATCAAGATCCCGTACGCGCTCGGCCTGATCGCGACGCGCTCGATCGACGAGCCGGTGATCGGCCTGCGCGAACTCGCGAAGCGCAGCGAGGAGCACATCCAGAGCGGGATGGTCGCGTACGGCGCATTGCAGAAGATCAAGGAAGGCGACACGAGCGATGCGACCCGCGCACTGTTCGACCAGCACAAGCAGTATCTCGGCTACGGGTTGATGCTCAAGCAGTTCACGCCGAACGTGGTCGATGCGACGCCGGAGCAGATCAAGGCCGCCGCGAAGAAGACGATCCCGCCGGTCGCGCCCGTGTTCTTCTCGTTCCGGATCATGGTGTTCCTCGGCTTCCTGTTCCTCGCGACCTTCGTCGCCGCGTTCTGGCTCTGCGCGCGCCGGCAGCTGCTGCAGGACAACCGCCGCTGGTTCCTGCGTTATGCGGTGTGGGCGATCCCGCTGCCGTGGCTCGCCGCGGAATTCGGCTGGGTCGTCGCCGAGCTCGGCCGCCAGCCGTGGACGATCGCGGGCATCCTGCCGACGCATCTGTCCGCGTCCAGCCTGACGTCGACGGACCTGTACCTGAGCCTCGCCGGTTTCATCGCGTTCTACACCGCGCTGTTCGTCATCGAGATCAAGCTGATGTTCAAGTACGCGCGCCTCGGCCCGTCATCGCTGCACACCGGCCGCTATCACCACGAACTCGCGGCCGCCAGCGAGCGCGCCACGGCCTGAGCACGCACCCGAAACGGAACAAGGAATCGCTATGGACTATGCAACTCTCAAGCTGATCTGGTGGCTGCTCGTCGGCGTGCTGCTGATCGGCTTCGCCGTCACCGACGGCTTCGACATGGGCGCGACCGCGCTGCTGCCATTCCTCGGCAAGACCGACGAGGAACGCCGCATCATCGTCAACACCGTCGGTGCGACGTGGGAAGGCAACCAGGTGTGGCTGATCACGGCCGGCGGCGCGATGTTCGCGGCCTGGCCGCTCGTCTACGCGGCGTCGTTCTCCGGCTTCTACTTCGCGATGCTGCTCGTGCTGTTCGCGTTGTTCTTCCGGCCGGTGGGCTTCGACTACCGCAGCAAGCGCCCTGACCCGCGCTGGCGCGCGGGCTGGGACTGGGGCCTGTTCGTCGGCGGCTTCGTGCCGGCGCTCGTGTTCGGCGTCGCATTCGGCAACCTGCTGCAAGGCGTGCCGTTCAAGTTCGACAGCGACCTGCGCGTGACCTACTACGGCGGCTTCTGGGCGTTGCTGAACCCGTTCGCGCTGCTGTGCGGGCTCGTCAGCCTCACGATGCTCGTCGCGCACGGCGCGGCCTTCATCAAGATGAAGACGGAAGGCGTGATCGCGCGCCGCGCGTCGATCGCGCTGCGCGTGGCGTCGTTCCTCGCCGTCGTGCTGTTCGTGCTGGCCGGCGTGCTGATCGCATCGTATGTCGGCGGCTTCCACATCACGCACGCCGCGCCGACCGATACGGTCGCGAACCCGCTGCTCAAGGACGTCGCCGCGGGCTCGGGCCTGTGGCTCGCGAACTACGGCGAATTCCCGTGGATGATCGCGGCGCCCGTCGTCGGGATCGCGGGCGGCCTGCTGGCGATGCTGCTCGCCGGCTCGAAGCAGGAGAAGACGGCCTTCTTCTGCACGGGGCTGATGATCGTCGGCGTGATCCTGACCGCCGGCTTCTCGATGTTCCCGTTCATCATGCCGTCGTCGCTCGACCCGAAGAGCAGCCTGACCGTGTGGGATTCGACGTCGAGCCACATGACGCTGCAGGTGATGCTGTTCGCGGTGATCGTGTTCCTGCCGCTCATCCTGCTCTACACGAGCTGGGTGTATCGCGTGATGCGCGGCAAGGTCACGCGCGAGGTGCTCGAAGAGAACACGCATTCGATGTATTGAACCCGGCCGGGGCGCGCAGGCGCCCCGCCGCCCCCGTTTCGCAAGGAGTCGGATCATGTGGTATTTCAGCTGGATTCTCGGTATCGGCGTCGCGCTGTCGTTCGGCATCGTCAATGCGATGTGGCTCGAAGCACGGCAGAAGACGCAGGAAGCACGCGTAACCCGCAACTGACGCGTTCGGCCGATCGGCCGGCCGCCGCCCGGAAGGAACCTCGCCTCGCGCGAGGTTTTTTTTCGCTCCGGCTGGCCGGGCAGGCCGGACACGTCGATGCCAATTTAGCGCCAGATTGATACCACTTGAATACCAATAAAAGGTTTCATAAGATCTTTGGACACGGCCGCTGACAGGCCGAATCCATCTGGGTGGGGGAGACATGCGAATCCCGTATGCGGCGCGCGCGTGCGCGCCGTCTCGCCGTCGCCGCGCGGCGGCCGGTTGCGCTTCGTCCGCGACCTGCGCCGCCGCCGTCCGCGCCGCTCGCGCGCGCGTCTTTGTCACCGGGCGCGTCGCCACCGCGTCAGGGTCAGCATCATCCGCGGCCGCCATCGTGCCCGGCCGATGAGGACACGCACCCGCCCGCGCCGATCCGACCGGCACGCCTGCCCGCCACCCGTTCCGTAACGCACGCATCCGCGTGCCGACTGCGCGCAGGGCAGCCGCATCGCCCGCGCACATTGTTGTCCCCGCAGCTCCGTTGAAAGACCCGCCCGCAGCGACGTCGTCCCGTGACGCCGCTACGCCCCCTTTTTTCTCAGGAGTCCGCATGAGCCGAACCTTGTCCACCCTGTTTGCCGGCGTGCTGATCGCGGCACTGCCGCCGGTCGCGCTTGGCGCGCTGCCCGCGTCGAGTGCGGCAGTCGCGGCGGCCGGTGCCGTCCGCCCCCCCGTGCCGCCGGCCGATCTCGCGGCGCGGCTGTCGAACGGCCTCGCGCTGCGCGTCGCCGTCGACAACAATCACGCGGCCTCGGCCGGCGTGCCGTGCGCCGACCTCGGCGCCGACGGCGCGGCCTGCGCGACGGGCCGCCTGATCCTGCAGAACCGCGGCCACCAGGCGATCGCCGACGGCGGCTGGAAGCTCTACCTGCACAGCATCCGCCGCCTGCTGCGAATCGATCGCCCCGGCTTCGCGCTGCGGCGGCTCACCGGCGACCTCTACGAACTGACACCGCAACCCGGCTCGGTGCGGCTTGCACCGGGCGAACGCATCGAACTGCCGTTCGTCGCCGAATACTGGCTGCTGCGCTACAGCGACGTGATCCCGCGTCCGTACGTGGTCGTCGAGGGCGCGCCGCCCGCCGTGCTCCGCTACGACGACACCGACGACGAGCTGCGCTACGTCGAATCGCTGCCGGCCGACGCGCAGAACAACTCGACGGGCAACGCGCCGCCCGTGGCCGCACGGCCCGACCCGAGCCGCGCGCTGCCGAGCGTGAAGCGCGAGCAGCCGCTGCCCGGCACGCTCGAATTGCGCGGTGTCGAGCTCGCCCTGCCCGATCTGCCGGACGCGCAGGTCGCGGCGCTGCGCGAACGCGCGACGACGCTCGGGCTCGACGGCGCGCGCGTGCCGGTGCGGGGCGCCGTCGCGCCGCGCCGGCTGCCGGCCGACATCGCGACGCCGGGCGGCTACCGGCTCGCGATCGGGCCGCGCGGCGTGCTGATCGAGGGCTACGATCGCGCCGGGCTCTACTACGGCGTGCAGACGCTCTACTCGCTCGCACCGGCCGGCGGCGGCCCGATCCCGGCGATGCTCGTCGAGGATGCGCCGCGCTTCACGCATCGCGGGATGCACGTCGATCTCGCACGCAACTTCAAGCACCCGGCGACGCTGCGCCGCCTGATCGACCAGATGAGCGCGTACAAGCTCAATCGCCTGCACCTGCACCTGTCGGACGACGAAGGCTGGCGCATCGAGATTCCCGGCCTGCCCGAACTGACCGGGATCGGCTCGCGCCGCTGCCACGACCCGAGCGAGACGCGCTGCCTGCTGCCGCAGCTCGGCTCCGGCCCGGACAACCGCTCGGGCGGCGGCTACCTGACCCGCGACGACTACGTGGCGCTCGTGCGCTACGCGGCCGCGCATTTCGTCGAGATCGTCCCCGAGATCGACATGCCCGCGCATGCGCGCGCGGCCGTCGTGACGATGGAGGCACGTTACCGGCGGCTGCATGCGGCCGGGCGCGAGCAGGAAGCGAACGCATACCGGCTGCTCGATCCGCAGGACACGTCGAACCTGACGACGGTGCAGTTCTACGACCGCCGCAGCGACCTGAACCCGTGCGTGCCGGGCGCGCTCAATTTCGCATCGAAGGTGATCCGCGAGATCGCGGCGATGCATGCGGATGCGCAGGCGCCGCTGCACATCTGGCATTACGGCGGCGACGAGGCGAAGAACATCTTCCTCGGCGCGGGCTTCCAGCCGCTGAACGGCACCGATCCGAACAAGGGGCGTATCGATCTCGCCGCGCAGGACAAGCCGTGGGCGCGTTCGCCCGCATGCACGGCGTTGCTCCAGCGCGGCGAGATCAAGTCGATCGACGAGCTGCCGACGCGTTTCGCTCAGCAGGTGAGCGCGGCGGTCAGCGCGAACGGGATCGACACGATGGCCGCGTGGCAGGACGGCATCAAGCATGCGAACGGGCCGCAGGACTTCAGCACGCGCCACGTGATGGTGTCGCTGTGGGACACGATCTTCTGGGGGGCGTCGGACAGCGCGCGCGACCTGAGCGGCAAGGGCTATCTGACGGTGCTCGCGCTGCCCGACTACCTGTACTTCGACTTCCCGTACACGCTCAACCCGCGCGAGCGCGGCTACTACTGGGGCTCGCACGCGACGGACGAGTACAAGGTGTTCTCGCTCGCACCGGAGAACCTGCCGCAGAACGCCGAAGTGATGGGCGACCGTGACGGCAACCCGTTCGAGGTCACGGGAACGGGCCCCGCGCCGCGCATCGAAGGCATGCAGGGCCAGGCATGGGGCGAGGTGATGCGCAACGACACCTTCCTCGAATACATGGCCTATCCGCGGCTGCTCGCGCTCGCCGAGCGCGCCTGGCACCGCGCCGACTGGGAGCTGCCGTATGCGGCCGGCGTGCGCTTCAAGCGCGGCGACACGCATCACGTCGACACGGCCGCGCTGCAGCGCGACTGGGCCGGTTTCGCGACGCTGCTCACGCAACGCGAATTGCCGAAGCTCGACCGGGCCGGTGTCGGCTACCGGAAGCCGACCTTCACGCTGACGAATCCGTGATCGGCTGAACGCCCGGGCGACGCGCGATGCAAACACGTGCATCGCGCCATCGCCCGCACCAAAAAAAACGGCTTGCGACGCAAGGATCGCAAGCCGTTTTCGTTTTGCCGGCCGGGCCGAATCCGCGTTGCGGATCGGGCCGGCCCGATCACATCAGGCCGGCTGCGCGGCCGCTCCGCTGCCCGACGGCGGCAGGCGCGCGCCGAGCTGTTCGGCATAACGTGCCGCCGCATTGCCGCAGACGATGTGGAACGTGTCGAGCGACACCCATGCGACGTCGAGCGCACCGAGACGATCGCGATCGACCGCCGACGGATCGCGCACGACCACACGCAGGCGCGTGGTCGCGACCGCGTCGAGCGACACGACGTTGGTCGCGCCGCCGAACACCGCGAGCCAGCGCGCCGGCTCCGGATCGAGCGGACCGGCGGCCGCCCCCGTGACGGGCTGCGCCGCGGCGGCCGTCGCCGTCGACGCGGCACCGGTCGCGCCGCTGCCGATCGCGGCACGCATCTCGTCGGCAATGATGTCCGCCTCGGGCCCGATGATCACCTGCACGCTGTTGCCGCCGCGCTTGAGCACGCCGCGCGCGCCGATCGACTTCAGTTCCGGCTCCGAGATCTTCTCCGGATCGACGACGGTCAGGCGCAGGCGCGTCGTGCATGCGTCGACGACCGACAGGTTGCCGGCTCCGCCCAGCGCGGCAATGTAGCGCTGCGCGCGCGGCGCGGCCGCAGCGGCGCCCGCCGCCGGCGCGACGAAGCCGCCCGATGCGTACGATTCCGCGGCCGCGTCGGCCGATGCCGGCTCACGGCCCGGCGTGGCCATGTTGAACTTGCGGATGAAGAAGCGGAACAGCCCGTAATACGCGGCGCCGTACGCGATGCCGAGCGGGATCGCGATCCAGCCCTTCGTCGACAGCCCGTAGTTCAGCACGTAGTCGATCGCGCCGGCCGAGAACGTGAAACCGAGCTTCACGCCGAGGATCTGGCAGATCGCGAGCGACAGCCCCGTCAGCACCGCGTGGATCACGTACAGCACCGGTGCGAGGAACATGAAGCTGAATTCGATCGGCTCGGTCACGCCGGTCAGGAACGACGTGAGCGCCATCGAGAACAGCAGGCCGCCGACCATCGCGCGGCGCTCCTTCGGTGCCTCGTGCAGCATCGCGAGACACGCGGCCGGCAGGCCGAACATCATGATCGGGAAGAAGCCGGCCATGAAGGTGCCCGCGGTCGGGTCGCCCGCGAAGAAGCGGTGCAGGTCGCCGTGCACGATCTCGCCGCCGGCGGGCGGCGTGAAGTTGCCGAACACGAACCACGCGAGCGAGTTGATGATGTGGTGCAGGCCCGTGACGAGCAGCAGGCGGTTCAGGAAGCCGAACACGAACGCACCGATCGCGCCCGCCGTCGTCAGCCACTGGCCGGCCGCGTCGATCGCATGCTGGACCGGCTGCCACACGTACCCGAACGCGATGCCGAGTACCACGCACACCAGCCCCGTGATGATCGGCACGAACCGCTTGCCGCCGAAGAACGCAAGGTAGTCCGGCAGCTTGATGTCCTTGTAGCGGTTGTACAGCAGGCCCGCGACGACACCCGCGATGATCCCGGACAGCACGCCCATGTTCAGCTTGGGATCGATGTCCTTCATGATCGCGGTTTCGATCAGGTAGCCGATCGCGCCCGCGAGTGCCGCCACGCCGTTGTTGTCCTTCGCGAAACCGACCGCCACGCCGATCGCGAACAGCAGCGGCAGGTTGTCGAAGATCGCGCCGCCGGCGTCGGCGATCATCTTGATGTTGAACACGTCCGGCTGGCCGAGTCGCAGCAGGATGCCGGCGACCGGCAATACCGCGATCGGCAGCATCAGCGCCCGGCCCAGGCCCTGTATTTTCAGAAACGGATTCCCGTTCATTCAGTCCTCCAATCCTTGTCTCGTCGTTAAGCGTCGTTAATCGTCGTTGAGCTGATTGCCTTCGTCGTAATACGGGTCGCGAACCTGCCGTCGACGCTCAGTCGAGCGGCCAGACCTCGCGACTTGCTGCCCTTACCGCCTGTGCCGAATCGAGCGCGAGCAGATCCTGCGCGCGCTGACGGCACAACTGGTAATCGAGACGGCGCACACGCGCCTTGATGCCCGGCACCGATACGGGGTCGACCGACAGCTCGGTCACGCCGAGGCCCACCAGGATCGGCACCGCGAGCGGATCGCCGCCGAGCGCGCCGCACACGCCGACCCACTTGCCGTGCTTCGCGGCACCGCGCACCGCGATGTCGATCAGGCGCAGCACGGCCGGATGCAGGCCGTCGGACTGCGCGGCCAGATCGGCCTGGCAGCGGTCCATCGCGAGCGTGTACTGCGTCAGGTCGTTGGTGCCGATCGACAGGAAATCCGCGTGCTGCGCGAGCTGGTCGGCCAGCAGCGCGGCCGACGGCACCTCGATCATCACGCCGACCTCGACCGGCTCGGTGCGGCCCTGGGCGCGCGCGAATTCGTCGATGCGCTTTTTCAGGCGCACGAGCTCGCCCGCGTCGGTCACCATCGGCAGCAGGATGCGCACCGCGCCGAACGGCTTCACCGCGAGCAGGCCCTGCAACTGATCGTCGAGCAGGTCGGGGCGCACCTGCGCGAGACGGATGCCGCGCAGGCCGAGCGCCGGGTTCGGTTCGGGCGGCAGCGTCAGGTAATCGACTTCCTTGTCGGCGCCGACGTCGAGCGTGCGGATGATCGCCGTGCGGCCCTGCAGCGCGTCGACGATCGACTGGTAGCTCTGCTGGTGCTCGACGACCGTCGGCGCGGCCTGGCGATGGATGAACATCAGCTCGGTACGCAGCAGGCCGACCGCGTCGGCGCCGTTGTCGACCGCGGTGTTCGCGTCGTCGAGCGTCGCGATGTTCGCGGCGACCTCGATCGCGCGGCCGTCGACGGTGGCGGCCGCAGCCCCCGCCAGTTTCCGGTTCGCCTCGCGCACGCCGTCCAGACGCTGGCGCTCGTGCCGCGCGCGCTCGACGTCGAGCGCGGTCGGGGCATGTTCGAGCCGGCCCGCGCTCGCATCGACGACGACCTGCGTGCCGTCCGGGATCGCGTACAGCGCATCGCCGACCGCCACCAGCGCCGGAATGCCGAGCTGGCGCGCGATGATCGCCGCGTGCGACGTCGCGCCGCCGCGCGCCATCACGAGCGCGGTCACGCGCTGGCGATCGAGCGACGACAGGTCGGACGGCGTGAATTCCTCGGCCGCGAGCACCGCTTCGTCGGGCAACGCACGCGCGGCACCGTTCGCATGACCGAGCGCGCGCAGCACGCGCTTCTCGATGTCGCGCAGGTCGGCCGCGCGCTCGGCGAGCAGCGCGTCGTCGAGCTTCGACAGCGTGTCGATCTGCGTGCGGATCGTCGCACGCCATGCGAAGCCCGCGCTCTTGCCGAGACTGATCAGGTCGCGCGCCGCGTCGATCAGCGTCGGGTCTTCCAGCAGCACGCGGTGCACCGCGAAGATGCCCGCTTCACCGACCGCGCCGCGCGCCGATGCGTTGCGCACCGTTTCGTCGAGTTCGGCGTCGACGGCCTTCAGCGCCTGGTCGAGTTGGCGGCTTTCCGACGCGGGCGTGCCGGCGGCCTGCTCGGGCGGCACGATCTCCGCATCGTCGAGACGCACCAGCGTGCCGACCGCGATGCCGGGTGCCGCGCACACGCCCGCGAGCGTGTTCGGGTCGATTGGCGCGCCGACGTTGCGCGCAACCGTCTGCGGCGCGGGCGACCTCAGCCGTGCCGGCTTTTCCTCGACTTCGCCGTGTGCTTCGCGCAGCAGCTCGTGCTCGACCGCATCGACGGCCTGCTGCGCGTGCGCGCCACGGCCGACCAGTTCGACCGTCGCGCCTTCGCCCGCACCGAGGCCGAGCAGGCCGACGACGCTCGCGATCGACGCCTTGCGGCCGTCGAACAGCACGTCGACGGTCGCGTCGAACCCGCGCACGGCTTCGCGCGCCCGCGCGGCCGGCCGTGCGTGCAGGCCACCCGGCTGGGCCAGCACGATTTCACGGCGCACTTCGTGATGCGCCGCTGCGCCGGTTTGTGCCGCCTGCGCAGCCGCTTCGCCCTTGCCGCGCAGCGCGAGCAGCGGCGTCTTGCCGGCCGTCGCGAAGCCGCTGGCACGATCGACGACCTCGAACGCATCCGAGTTCGCGATCGCGATCACCGACACGAGCGAATGCGCGCTGCGCGCCACCGCGTCCTGGTCGAACTCGATCAGCAGCGCGCCCGCCTCGACACGCTCGCCGGCCTCGACGTGCGCGGTGAAGCCCTGCCCGTTCAGCTCGACGGTGTCGATGCCGATGTGCAGCAGCACTTCCGCGCCTTGCGGCGTCGTGATCGTCACCGCGTGGCCGGTGCGCGCGAGATGCGACACGACGCCCGCGCACGGCGCGACGAGCTGGCCCGCGAGCGGGTCGATGCCGATGCCGTCGCCGAACATCCCGCCGGAGAACACCGGATCGGGCACGTCGGCCAGCGCGACGATCGGCCCGGTCAAGGGACTGAGCAGGACGATCTGATCATGGGTGGAACTCTTCAACTGGGACTCCTCGGCGCGTCTCATCGGCTGTCTCGGCTATCAGTGCGTTTCGGTGACTTTGTTCAGGTGGCGCGGCGTGTCGGGGTTGCGGCCGCGCGCGACGGCGAGATCCGCCGCCATCACGTAGAACGAAAGAATGGCGGCGATCGGGTCGAGCGCCGAATGGGCGGACTGCGCGAGCGGCAAGGTCGCGCCGGGCGTGCCGGCGGGCGCCGCGAGCAGCACCGCGGCGCCGCGTGCGCGCATGTCTTGCGCGAGCTGCAGCAGGCCGGCCTGCTCGGGCCCCGGCGGGGCGAACACGAGCAGCGGATAGTCGCGGTCGATCAGCTCCATCGGGCCGTGACGGACTTCGGCGCTCGAGAACGCCTCGGCCTGGATACCGGAGGTTTCCTTCAGCTTCAGCGCGGCTTCCTGCGCGATCGCGAGGCCCAGGCCGCGGCCGATCACGATCATCCGCTCGACCCCCGCCAGCGCGGCGACGGCCTGCGACCAGTCGAGCCGGCCGGCCTGCGCGAGCACGTCGGGCAGGCCGCGCAATGCGGTCATCAGCGCGGCGTCGCGCTGCCAGTACGCGACGATCTGCGCGGACAGCGACAGCATCGCGATATAGCTCTTCGTCGCGGCGACCGACAATTCGGGGCCGGCGAGCAGCGGCAACTGGTGCTCGCACGCGTCGGCGAGCGGCGACGGCAGCACGTTCACGGCCGCGACGGTGCGCGCGCCGGCTTCGCGCAGCGCGGCCATCGTGTTGACGAGATCGGGGCTCTTGCCCGACTGGGAGAAGGCGATCGCGAGCTGGTCCTGCACCTTCAGCGGCGCCTGCTGCAGCGTGGCGACCGACATCGGCAGCGACGCGACCGGCACGCCGAGGCGGCTCATCGTCAGGCTCGCGAAATAGCTCGCGGCGTGATCCGAGCTGCCGCGCGCGACCGTCAGCGCGACGGCCGGCGGGTGATCCAGCAATTGGCCGGCGAGCGCTTCGACGCGCGTGGTGTCGGCGATCTGCGCGGCGACGACCTGGGCGGACTCGCGCGCTTCCTTAAGCATATTCGACAATCGATTCTCCTTCGACGTAGGTCGCGGTGAGGTTCAGGTCGCGATCGAACACCGCGAGGTCGGCCCATGCGCCACGCTCGAGGCGGCCGCGATCGGCGATGCCGAGGTAGTCGGCCGCATAACGCGACATCCGGTTCGACACATCGGCGATCGGCAGGCCGAGCGACACGAGGTTGCGCAGCGCCTGGTCCATCGTCAGCGTGCTGCCGGCGAGCGTGCCGTCGGCGAGACGCACGCCGCCGAGGCACTTCGTCACGTGCTGGCTGCCGAGCCGGTATTCGCCGTCGGGCATGCCCGTCGCGGACGTGCTGTCGGTCACGACGTACAGGCGCGGGATCGCGCGCAGCGCCGCACGAATCGCGCCCGGGTGCACGTGCAGCAGATCGGGAATGATTTCCGCGTATTCGGCATGAGCAAGCGCCGCGCCCACCAGGCCGGGGTTGCGGTGATGCAGCGGCGACATCGCGTTGAACAGGTGCGTGAAGCCGCACGCGCCGTGCTTGAGCGCGGCCACCGCGTCGTCGTAGGTCGCGAGCGAATGGCCGAGCTGCACGCGCACGCCGCGCGCGGCCATCTCGCCGATGATCTCGATGTGGCCGGCGATTTCCGGCGCGAGCGTGACGACGCGGATCGGCGCGATCGACAGGTACTTCAGCACTTCGTCGAGCACGGCCGAGACGGCCGCGTCGGGCTGCGCGCCGAGCTTGCCGGGGTTGATGTACGGGCCTTCGAGGTGCACGCCGAGCACGCGCGCGCCGCCCGGCGTGCGGGTACGCGCGACGCTGCCGAGATTGCCGACGACTTTCATCAGTTCGTCGCGCGGCGCGGTCATCGTCGTCGCGAGCAGGCTCGTCGTGCCGAATTGCGCGTGCGTGCGGGCGATCGTCTCGATCGCGTCGCCGCCTTCCATCACGTCGGCGCCGCCGCCGCCGTGCACATGCAGGTCGATGAAGCCGGGCAGGATGTAAGGCGCGTCGTTCTTCGCGGGATCGACGGGCGTGCCGTCGAGTGTCGTGATGCGGCCGTTCTCGCTATCGAGCGAACCGTGAATCCAGCCGTCGGGGGTAAGGATGTTTCCAGTCAGCATGACGTTCTCTTGATGATCTGGTGACGCGGGTATCCGCGTCGTGATTTGCAATTCCGTGTCGTTGCTTCACGGCTGTCGCGCGCGGGCAAGTCTCGCGCGTCAGCGTTTCAGTTCGGCGACGAAGTCGTAGTAATCGTCGCGGCAATACGTTTCGCTCACTTCGATCGCGCGCTGGTCGGCACCGTAGCCGATCCGCGTGATCACCAGCAGCGCCGAGCCCGGCTTCACCGCCATCCATTTCGCGATCGCGTGGGTCGCGTTCGCCGCGCGAAAGTGCTGCAGCGCGCGCACGACGGTCATCCCGCGCGCGTCGAGGTATTCGTACAGCGACGCACCGAGCGCCTGCGGATCGGGCACAACCGCGGCCGGCAGCGTCGAGTGCTCGACCGCCATCACGATGCCGTCCGCGCGGCGCAGCCGTTCGAGCCGCGCCACCGTCGCGCCGGGGGCGAGGCCGAGATGCGTGATCTCGTCGCGGCTCGCGGCGCGCAGCGTGCGCGACAGCCACACCGAATCGGGCACGAAGCCGCGCTGCTTCATCTTCGCGGTGAAGCCGACGAGGCGCGACAGCGGATCGGCGACGCGCGGCGTGATGAAGCTGCCCGCCCCGCGCGCCCGCTTGATCAGCCCCTGCTCGACCAGCAGCGCGAGTGCGCGACGGGCCGTGATCCGCGATACGCCGACCGACACCGACAGCAGCCGCTCCGACGGCAGCGCCTCGCCGGCCCGCCACGCGCCGGCGTGGATCGCGCTCGCCAGGTTGCGGGCGAGCTGCAGATAGAGCGGCGTATCGCTGAGGGGATCGGGCGCCAGTTCGGACCAGCCGGTTTCCATGTGCCTCCGGGTGTCGGACGACGACCGCAGGCCGTCGAAAGTGAGGGCATTATATAACCACCATAATACCAGTCAACGAACTGGTATTAGCGACGCGGAAATCGCCGAAAGCCTTGCCCGGCAAGCGTTTTAGTAGCGAGAAAGCCTTTGTTTACAACGCGATGCGGGATAGGGATTTACCCGGATTGGTATGCAAGGGGACAGTTCCCGTGCACGTCTCAGCCAGGTTTCGAGTGCCAATATGCGACCGGAATAGAACCAGTTGAGCCAACTGGTATGCATCGCGCGCACGCACCGGCACCGCGCCGCCGGTGCCTGCGATCCTGTCTCAACCCACGGCACAGGCGCTTGCAAACCACGCAAGCTGCGATTGACAGAACTCGAGATAGGCGCGAACGATCGCCGACGGATGCCGGTGCGACGGATACAGGAGGTTGATCTGCTGCTCCGGCATCGGATCCGCGGGAAGCAGCGTAACCAGCCGCCCCTCCCGGATCGGATCGGCGGCCAGAAACGGCGGAAGTTCGGTGACGACCTCGCCGGCGATGGCGCGACTTCGCAAGTACGCGTAATCGTTGGTGGACAGGATCGGGTCGAGCTCGACGTCCCGCTCTCCCAAGCGCCACCCCCGGTTCGAATGGGTCGCCGGATTCCACACCGCGCACGGAAACCGATGCAGGTCGTCAGGCCCTTCCGGCACGCCCAGCGTGTCGAGCAGCGCGGGACTGGCGACGAGGACATGGCGATAGCCGAGCAGCAGGCGCGCCACCATCGCCTCGTGCGAGATCGCCCCCACCCGCAACGCAACATCGATGCCGTCCTCGATCAGATCCACGCGACGTTCGGTGGCATAGACATGCAAGCGGATTTCCGGGTAGCGCTTCTGGAATGCCGACAACAGCGTCCACCACACATCGAACGCGGGCGGCAGCGACAGGCGCAATCGCCCATTCAGGCGCGCCGGGTCGCTGGCCACCGCCTGCTCGCCCTCCGCCAGCATCTCGACGCCCCGGCTCGCGTGTTCGTAAAGCCGGGTCCCGGCTTCGGTCGGCTTGGTCCCGCGTGCCGTCCGCTCCAGCAACTGCACGCACAGCTGCTTCTCGAGTGCGCGAATGCGACGGCTGACCGTCGGCAACGGCATGCTCAGCCGTGCGGCAGCGCCGGAGAGGCTGCCCGTCTGCACGACACCGACGAATATCCGGACATCGTTGAGATCCAATCAACCCTTCCAAAAATGAGATCAATACTTCCATTTTAGTCAGTTCCCTTGCGGATTTGAGTAACTGAGAATGGCGCCTGTCCGATGGGCTCATTGCCGTCTCCCATAAAGAAGAAAGGAGTTTTCAAGTGTCGAACGTTTCCGATGTGATCAAGTCCCGCATTTCGGCGAATCGGTATGACGCCAGCCGCAAGTTGTCCGACGAACAGATCGGCGAGCTGATCGCGCTCGCCACGCGCGCACCGTCCGCATTCAATCTGCAGAACTGGAAATTCATCGCCGTACGCAGCGACGACGCCAAGGCTCGCCTGCTGCCGCTCGCGTTCGGGCAGCAGAAAGTCGCGGATGCGGCCGTCACGTTCATCGTGTGCGGCACGCTCGATCCGCACCTGACGCTCGCCGATGCGCTGAAACCGACGCTGGACGTCGGGATCATCGACGAAGGCGTGTTCAACGGCTGGGTGGGCGCGGCACGAAACATGTACCAGGACAACCCGACGTTCCAGCGCGACGAGGCGATCCGTTCGGGCTCGCTGGCCGCGATGACCCTGATGCTGGCCGCGCAGGAACTGGGGCTGGCGTCCGGTCCGATGATCGGCTTCGACCCGCGCGGCGTCGCCGCAGCATTCGGCCTCGAGGCGACCGACGTTCCCGTCATGCTCGTCACGGTTGGCCATCCGGCGGCCGGAAACTGGCCGCAAAAGCCGCGCAAGCCGGTGTCGGACGTCCTGACGTTCGCCTGATGGATTCATCCGGGCTCGCCATGCCGCCCGAATGACGGCCCTCCGTCCGCACGACACGAAGGCAGGCGCAGCCCGTTCACCGACCGGATCGCAGCGGCCTCGACGATTCGCGCGAGCGACGTGCCCCTGACGACGAACCGGCCGATGCTGCCGACGACGCCCCGTTACTATCTTCGCGCCCCGATGCACGGCGTCGAACCAGCCAGACCAGGAGTGAATGCATGTTGTCGTGGAAACCGTTGAGCAAATCGCTATCCGGCATCCTGCCGGCTCACCACGTCGTCGAGCCCGGCGCTGCCGCGCCGCATCGCGTCGCCGACGAAATCGCGACGTTCGTGCAGGAAATGCGGACCTCCTATCGCGCGCTGATTCCATCAGCCGGCACACCCGACGCGGTGGATCAGGTGCTGGAGATCAAGGTACCCGCCCGGCATCCCGACCGGGACATTCCGGCACGCCTGTACAAGCCCGCTGGCGCGGAGCCTGCGGACAGGCTCCCCGTCGTCCTGTTCGTGCACGGCGGCGGCTTCGTATCCGGCGATCTCGACACGCACGACGTACTCGCACGCGCAATCACCGGTCGCGCCCACGTGCTCGTGATTGCCGTCGACTACCGGCTCGCCCCCGAATTTCCGTTCCCTGCGGGCCTCGAGGACGTCTACGCCGCACTGCAATGGACCTTCGATCACGCGTCGTCGATCGGCGGCGATCCGGCGCGGCTCGCCATTTGCGGCGACAGCGCTGGCGGAAACCTCGCGGCGGCGGCCGCCATGCTGGCTCGCGATCGCAATGGCCCGGCACTCGTCGCGCAGTGGCTCATGTATCCGGTCGTGAGCCTCGAGAGCAACACCCCGTCATGGGCCGAATTGGGCGATTCGCATTTTCCGACCCGTGCCGTGATGCACAACGTGCTCGCAAGCTATGTGCCGACGGGAATTCGTCGGTCCGGGCCACTGCTTGCACCGCTCGCGGGAAATCCTGCGGGCCTGCCGCCCGCGCTGATCCAGGTCGGCCAGCTCGATCCGTTACGAGACGAAAGCATCGCCTATGCGCACCGCCTGAACGAAGCCGGCACACATGCGGCCGTCACCGTATACGACGGGCAGGCGCATGGTTTCATCCAGTTCTTCAAGGACAAGGCGAATCACTCCCATGGCGAAATCGCACTGGACGAAGGCATCCGCTTTCTCCGCGCGCACACCGCCCCCGGCGCGGCGGGTAAGGCGGCCCGGTAGACGAGCCATCTCCAGCCCGCACCAGAAATGAACAAATTCTCCGACATGAGCACCTTCGTGGCCGTCGTCGAGTCGGGCAGCTTTTCAGAAGCCGCCCGCCGCCTCGGCACGACCAAGTCGATCGTCAGCCGGCGCGTCCAGCAGCTCGAGAAACGCCTCGGCTGTGCGTTGCTCAAACGCGGGCGACCGCTGCAACTGACCGAGCCCGGCCGAAGCTACTTCGAACACTCCGGGCCGCTTCTTCAGGAACTCGAACGAATCGAGGCGGACGTGCAGGTCGCCGGCGCAAGCCTGCACGGCACGTTGAGGCTCGTGGCGCCTGTCTCGTTCATCACGCGCCAGCTTGCGCCGCTATTGGCGCGCTTCGCTGCGCACTATTCCGACCTCTGCATGGATATCGAAGCGGAGGACCGGCTGTCCAATCTGCATGACGGCCATTTCGACCTCGCGATACGCATCGGCAAGCTGGCCGACTCGAACCTCGTCGCGCGTACGCTCACCGCCAATCATCACCTGATTTGCGCCAGCCCCGGCTATCTCGCCCGGCACGGCACACCCGTGCATCCGTCCGATCTGGCGCAACACGACGGGCTGATCTATCTGAACCGCGAGCCCAACGGCATGTGGAGCCTGCCCGTCGACGACGCGCTGCAGTCGTTCCGGATCCGCACCAGGATGCGCACCGATTCCGGACATCAATTGATGGAGGGCGCACTGGCCGGCCTGGGGCTCGCGATCCTCCCGACGTTCCTCGCCGCCGACGCGCTCCTCGCCGGCGATCTCGTGCCCGTGCTGCCCGACTACCCTCCGCCGGGCGGCCAGATTTCCGCGCTGTACAGAAAGGCGATTCGCACGTCGCCGAAGATCCAGACACTTATCCAGTTTCTCGTCGACGAAATCGGTCAGCCGGCCAGCTGGGATACCGCGCTCGTCGAACGGCGCATCCTGCAACCGGCTCGGCCGGCCTAGACGCGTAACGCCCGTCGTCGCCGGGCGCGACGTTCGCCAAAACCGAACGCCGCGTTCACCTGCCACCGGCTATGCCGGCGTGGCAGTCGTTTGTAATCTGGTCGAGACTCATCGACACAGGATTCACGACCGTGAACGACACTACCCTGCAAGACCCCGCGCGCCGCGCGATGCTCGCGCATTCGGCGGTACTCGCCGTCGGCTCGCTGCTCGGCGGCGAAGCCATCGCGGCCCCCGCCGACGCACCGACCGACACGTCGGCCCGCCGCCAGACCGGAAGCGGTAAACGCACGATCGACGTGCTGATCGTCGGCGGCGGCTCCGCCGGTGCCGTGATGGCCGCGCGCCTCAGCGAGAAGGCGAGCCGCAACGTGCTGCTGCTCGAAGCTGGCCACAACTACGCCGCGTGGGACTATCCGCACGTGATCGCGAGCAGCGACATCGTCGGCGGCGATGCGCGCCACGAGTGGGGCTACCGCACCCAGACGGGCTACATCGATCACCCGATCGGCGCGCTGCGCGGCAAGGTGCTGGGAGGCAGTTCCGCGATCAACGGTGCGGTCGCCATTCGCCCTCGGCCGCAGGATCTGAAGAACTGGAATCTGCCGGGCTGGTCATTCGACGACATGCTGCCGTCGTTCAAGCGACTCGAAAGCCGCGACAGCGGAAGCGCCGCGCTGCATGGCCATGCCGGCCCGCTGCCGGTACGCCAGCTGACCCGCGAGGACATCACGCCGATGCAGCGCGCGTTCGTCGACGCGACCGTCGCAAACGGCTACCCCATCGTCGACGATTTCGACGGCCCGGACGCGAACGGCGTTGGTCCGTATTCGATGAACATCGTCAACGGCGTTCGCGTCAACACGGGCATCGCCTATCTGACCAACGATGTCCGTGCGCGCGGCAACCTGCAGATTCGCGGCGACGCGCTCGTCGACCGCGTGCTCTTCGAGCGCGACCGCGCGATCGGGGTCAAGCTCGCGAGCGGCGAGGAAATCCACGCGAACGAAGTGATCCTGAGTGCCGGCAGCTACGGCAGCGCCGCGATTCTCCTGCGGTCCGGCATCGGGCCGGGCGCGGATCTGCGCGCGCTGTCGATCCCCGAAGTCGCGAACCTGCCCGTCGGGCAACGACTCAAGGATCACCCCTTCTACTACAACGCCTACGCGGCACGCCCGGACAGGATCGGCGATCAATCGCCGGTGATCGGCGCATTCCTCTGGACCCGCAGCGCGTCCGCGCAAAACGGCGACCTCGACCTGCACGTCACCGCAACCCACCTGTTTCCGCACGATCAAAGTCCGACCAAAGTCGGTTTCGTGCTCGCGGTCGCGCTGACGCGGCCGCTGTCGGTCGGCAGCGTGAAGCTCGCCAGCCGCAAGCCCGGCGATGCGCCGGTCATCGACCTGAACTTCCTCGCCGACGAGCGGGACCGCGTACGCCTGCTCGACGGCATCCGGCTGGCGCGTCGCATCGGCCGCACCGCACCGCTGTCGGGCCTGATTCATTCCGAGCTGAATCCCGGCCCTGGAGCGGCAACCGACGAGCAGATCCTCGCCTCCGTCAGGTCGACCCTCGACACCTATCACCACCCCACGTCGACCGCGCCGATGGGTGTCGCGGGAGATGCGCATGCCGTCGTCGACCTCGACGCCCGCGTGCACGGCGTGCGCAACCTGCGCGTCGTCGACGCATCGATTTTTCCTGACGCGGTTTCTGTCGCGACCAACATCACCACCATTGCAGCAGCCGAGCACATCGCTCACCGATACCTCTGAATCCGGAACGGGGAAAGTCATGACTTCCACTTCTCATGCATTGCACTGGATCGACGGCGAATGGATCGATTCGCCCGCACATCGTGATTCGTTCGATCCTGCCACCGGCGCCGTGATCGGCCGCTATGCCGACGGCGGCGAAGCCGAAGCGCGCGCGGCCGTCACCGCTGCGTCGCGCGCGTTCGATCGCACGCCCTGGAGGCACGATGCCGCGCTGCGTGCCAGGGTGCTCGACGAACTCGCCGTCGCGTTCGAACGGCATACCGAGGCGCTGATCGAGCAGCTCGCGCTCGAGAACGGCAAGATCAAGCAGGAAGCCCGCTTCGAGGTCGAGATGGTGCCGTCGAAGCTGCGCTACTACGCGGCGCTCGCACGTGCCGAGCGTGCTCACGGCGGCACCCCGCGGCCCGACGTCGTGTCGCTCGTGCTGCGCGAACCGATGGGCGTCGCCGGCATCATCGCCCCATGGAATTCGCCGATCGTGCTGATGGTGCGCTCGCTCGCGCCCGCACTCGCCGCCGGCACGACCACCGTCGTCAAATTGCCCGGGCAGACCGCACAAACCAACGCCCTCGTCGCCAAGGTGTTGTCCGAAGCACCGTCGTTGCCGCGCGGCGTCATCAACGTGTTCAGCGAATCCGGTGCCGAAGGCGCGAAGTACCTCGTCGCATCGCCGGAGGTGCCGGTCATCAGCTTCACGGGATCGACGGCGACCGGCCGCGCGATCTCGGCCGCCGGTGCGCAGCGCCTGAAGCGCTTCGGCCTCGAGCTCGGCGGCAAGACGCCGCACGTCGTGTTCGGCGACGTCGATCTCGACGCCGCGCTGCCCGTCATCGAAAAGTCGCTGACCGTGTTCGCCGGCCAGTTCTGCATGACGGGCTCGCGCCTGCTTGTGCAGCGCGACGTTGCGCAGGCGGTGCGCACGCGTCTGGCCGAGCGTCTCGCCGCGGTGCGCGTCGGTCCCGCCGCCGACCCGCGCAGCGACATGGGGCCGCTCATCGACCGCGCCAATGTCGCGCGTGTCGACCTCGCCGTCGAGCAGGCAATCGCGGCGGGCGCGACTGTGCTGCTGCGAGGCGGGCCCGTTACCGACGGGGCACTCGCGCGAGGCGCGTTCTATCGCCCGACATTGCTCGAAGTCGACGACCCGAAGCTCGACATCGTGCAGAAGGAGACGTTCGGGCCCGTGATGACGCTGCAGGTATTCGATACGGAAGACGAAGCGATCGCCCTTGCCAACGACAGCGAATACGGTCTTGCCGCCGCTGTGTGGACACGCGACGTCCAGCGCTCGGTGCGGGTCGCACGCGCGCTGCAGGCCGGTACGGTCTGGATCAACGACTGGGCCAAGATCTACGACGAATTCGAGGAAGGCGGCTACCGCCAGTCGGGGCTCGGCCGCCTCAACGGCGCCGCCGCGATCGATGATTTCATCGAGTACAAGCACATCACGCTGAGCACCGGAGCGTCGCAATGAAAGGCAAGATCGTTCTCGAGGAACACCTGACGACGGAGCGCAACAACGCACAGTGGGATGCGTCGGGCGAAGCCGCACGCAACGGCGAGGGTTATATGAAGGACGTCGACGCGCGGCTGCTCGATGCGGACAGGCGCATCGAGGAAATGGATCGCTGTGGCATCGACGTCGCCGTGCTGTCGCTCACGTCGCCGGGCGCGCAATCGATCCTCGACCGCGCCAAGGCCGTCGATTTCGCGAAACGGACCAACGACGACATCGCTGAACATTTCACGTCGCGTCACCCCGGCCGTCTGCATGCGTTCGCGACCGTCGCGCTGCAATCGCCGCGCGACGCGGCCGACGAGCTCGAGCGCGCGGTCACGACACTCGGCATGAAAGGCGCGCTCGTCAACGGCTACACAAACATCGGCGACGCCGATACCGCGCAGTATCTCGACGAAGCACCTGCCTGGGAATTCTGGGAGCGCGCCGCCCGTCTCGACGTGCCGGTCTACCTGCATCCGCGCGAGCCGCTGCCCGGCCAGCGGCGCATCTATGAAGGCTATGCGTCGCTCGTGGGCTCGGCGTGGGGCTTCGCGCACGAAACCGCGACTCACGCGATCCGGCTGATGCTGAGCGGGCTGTTCGACCGTTATCCGAACCTGACCGTGATCCTCGGCCATCTCGGCGAAGGCTTGCCGCTGATGCTGCCTCGGCTCGAACACCGGTTGCACATGCAGCGCGACGGCGCCGGTCTCGGCCGCGCGCTACGCCCGGTGAGCGAGTATTTCGGCAGGAACTTCTACGTGACGACGAGCGGCCACTTCCATACGAAGGGCCTGTTGAACACGATCAGCGAGATCGGCGTCGAACGCGTGCTGTTCTCGGCGGACTATCCGTATGAAAGCATGGCGACCGCCAGCGACTGGTTCGACAATGCGTTGATCAGCGACAACGACCGCGTCAGGATCGGTCGCACGAACGCGGCCCGATTGCTCGGGCTGTAACGGCCATGGCCGCTTCGGCGGCGGCGCCACCCGGCGCACGTCAATGGAACTCGCGGCTCGACGTGCGCAGGCCGCCGAGCAGCGGCGTCAGATCCTCGAAATGCTGCGCGACGAGGTGCCTCACGTCGCTCGCGACCTGCCACACGCCGGACACGGCGAGCAGCCGCGAATCGAGGGTTTCGCGGCGCTGCCGCGCGAGCAGCTCGGGCCGGACGATCAGGTTCACGCAGCCGGTTTCGTCCTCGAGCGTCATGAACATCACGCCTTTCGCGGTGCCCGGCATCTGCCGCGCGGTCACGAGCCCGCACGCGCGCGCGAGCCGGCCGTCGGGCCGGTCGTGCAATTCGGCCGCGGACGACAGCCGCCGCGCACGCAGCTCGGGCCGCAGCAGCGCGACGGGGTGACGGTTCAGCGTGAGGCCGGTGGTGTGATAGTCGGCGAGGATGTCGTCGGCTTCCGACGGCGCGCCGAGTGCCGGCTTCTCCGCTTCGTCGATCGGGGCGGTCGCGAGCAGGTCGCGCTCGGGTGCTGCGGCAACCGCTTGCCACAGCGCATCGCGGCGGTGGCCGGCGAGGGTCGCGAGCGCGTTCGCGGCGGCGAGCGCCTCGAGATCGCGGCGCTCGAGCTGCGCGCGACGCGCGAGAGTGTCGACGTTGTCGAAGGGGCCCGCCGCGCGTGCGGCTTCGATCCTGCGGACAGCGGCTTCTCCCAGACCGCTCACGAGCGACAGCCCGAGCCGGACGGCCGGCTGTCCGTGCGGAGGCGGCTGGCCGGGCAGCGCTTCGAGCGATGCCTCCCAGCCGCTTTGCGTGACGTCGATCGGCAGGACCTGCACGCCGTGACGCTTCGCGTCCTGCACGAGTTGCGACGGCGGGTAGAAACCCATCGGCTGGCTATTCAGCAATGCGGCGAGGAAGATCGCCGGTTCGTGGCATTTGAGCCAGCTGCTGGCGTAGGCGAGCTTCGCGAAGCTCGCCGCGTGGCTCTCGGGGAAACCGTAATCGCCGAAGCCCTTGATCTGCTCGAAGATCTGTTCGGCGAACTCGGGCGGGTAATCGCGCTCGCGCATCCCGTCGACGATCTTGCCGTGATATTGCTCCAGATTGCCCTTGCGCTTCCACGCGGCCATCGCGCGACGCAACTGGTCGGCCTCACCGGCCGTGAAGCCGGCCGCGATCATCGCGATCTGCATCACCTGTTCCTGGAAGATCGGCACGCCGTACGTCCGTTCGAGCGCGGGCTTCAGGTCCTCCTTTGGATAACTGACCTTTTCGATGCCCTGGCGTCGCTTCAGATAAGGGTGCACTGCCCCGCCCTGGATCGGCCCCGGCCGCACGATCGCCACCTCGATCACCAGGTCGTAATAAGTGCGCGGCCGCAGGCGCGGCAGCATCGACATCTGCGCGCGCGATTCGATCTGGAACACGCCGACCGTGTCGGCGCGGCAGATCATGTCGTAAGTTGCGTCGTCATCCTTCGGAATGTGCTTCAACGTGAACGGCTTGCCGTCAGCCTTCGGCGGGCCTCGCCATGCGGTGCGCATGTCGAACGCGCGATGCAGCGCCGACAGCATGCCGAGCGCGAGCACGTCGACTTTCATCAGCCCGAGCGCTTCGAGATCGTCCTTGTCCCACTGGATCACGCGCCGCCCGTCCATCGCCGCGTTCTCGACCGGCACGAGCCGCGTAAGCTTGCCGCGGCTGATCACGAAGCCGCCCGAGTGCTGCGACAGATGGCGCGGAAAGTTCAGCAGCCTCGCGGCGAGCCGAGCCCACGCCTGGATGAGCGGCGTCTCGGGATCGAGCCCGGTCGTCGAGAATTGCTGCAGCAGGTCGCGACTGCCGTCGAACCAGCGATGCGCTTTCGCGACGCGATCGACCAGCACCGGATCGACACCGAGCGCCTTGCCGGTCTCGCGCAGCACGCCGCGCGGGCGATAGGTCGATACGGCGGCCGCCAGTGCGGCGCGATCGTGCCCGTACTTCTCGTAGATATGCTGGATCACTTCTTCCCGACGCTGATGCTCGAAGTCGACGTCGATATCGGGCGGCTCGCCGCGCTCCGCGCTGATGAAGCGCTCGAACAGCATCGTGCTCTGATCGGGGTCGACCTCGGTGATACCGAGGCAATAGCAGACGACCGAGTTTGCCGCCGAGCCGCGCCCCTGGCACAGGATGTTCTGGCTGCGCGCGAATTTGACGATGTCGTAGACGGTCAGGAAGAACGGCTCGTATTTCAGTTTCGCGATCAGGGCGAGTTCATACCGGATCTGCCTGGCTACTTTCTCCGGCACACCATTCCAGTAACGCCGGGCCACACCCGCCCAGGTCTCCTGCTTCAGGTAGCTCGTCGGCGTATGCCCGCGCGGGACGAGTTCGAGCGGGTATTCATACTTCAGGTCATCGAGGGAGAAATTGCAGCCGTCGAGCATCGCGCACGTTTCCGCGATCTCTTCCGGCGAAAACAGCTTCCCGATCCGCCCGCGCGCACGCAGATGCTGCTCCGCATTCGGCGCGAGCGCATAACCGCATTCCGCGACAGGCATCCCGACACGAATCGCCGTCATCACGTCCTGCAGTTCCTTGCACGAGCGCCGGTGCATCGTCACGTCGCCGAGTGCGACGATGCGCACGCCGCGCCGCTCGCCCGCCGCACGAATCTCCTCGCGCTGCGCACCGTCCAGCGCGCGCTGCAACTGCACGAGCCCGAGCCGCGCACGCTCGCCGAACGTCGCGCGAAACCACGCGACCTGTGCATCGAGCACGTCCGCCCGCACCGGATACGTGGGCACGAGGATCGCGAAGCAGTCCGGCATGCCGCGCAGGTGTGCGAATGCCTCGGGCGGCCTCGACAGCATGTGCGACGTCAGCGTGTAAGTCCCCTTCGGCGCTTCCATCCGCCGCCACGAAATCAGCTCGGACAGGTTGCCGTAGCCTTCCCGATTCTGCGCGAGCAGCACGAGCCCGAACGCGCCGGGGCCCGGATCGTGGCCCGGCGGAACATCGTCCGGCGTCACCTCGAAGTACGAACCGATGACGAGCGGCAACCCTTTCGCCTTCGCCGCGACGTGCATGCGCGGTGCACCGGCGAGCGAGCATTCGTCGGTGATCGCGATCCCGCGATAGCCGAGTTCCGCCGCACGCTCGACCAGTTCTTCCGCATGCGACGCGCCATGCAGGAACGAAAAGTTCGAACGGCAGAACAACTCCGCGTAATCGGGCAGCCAGCTGAATTCCGCAACCATGACCGTTCACCCGAACAGGCCGTGCAGGAACCAGCGCGGCTCGGCCTCGCGCGCTGCCCGCTCCTTGAACACCCAGTAGCACGCACCGGTTTCGTCCTGCGCGACGTGGTAATCGCGTGCGGCGAGCTGGCCATCGAACCACCCGGCCTCGATCCGTTCCACCGACGACATCATCCTGAGCGGCGTATGAAACACCGGCCGCTCCCCCCGCATCAACAGCGGCAGCGGCTCGTCCAGCAACCACGCGGGCCTCGGCGGCACGGCCGGCGGCCCGCAGGCCGGCTTGCCGGCCTGCGCATCGAGCGGCAGCCAGCGGTTCGCGGCCTCGGGCCGGTGATCGGCGACGGGTGCCGCGCGCAGCACGTTCTCCGCGCCGAGCCGTGCGACCAGCAGCTCGAACAGCCGCGCGCGCGTCTCTTTCGTGCCGCCCGGCTCGGGGAAAAGATCGTCGGCCGGCGGCGCGACCGATTCGACGCGCGTGGCCTTCAGACGCACCGCGATCACCGCGGCCGGCAACTCGACGCGCGCGAGCCGCTCGCCGAGCAGCCGCATGAAGTGCGTCTCGTCGCGCACGGGTGCGGCGAACGCGAGTTCGAGCGGCGTCGGCGGCACGGCCTGGCGGCCGCGCTCGTGTTCGAGATCGAACGTCATCGCGGCCAGCGACAGCTGCCGCGCGGCCAGCCAGCCGCACAGCTGCACGACGAGCCGCCGCGCGGCGAACAGCACGGCTTCCGCGTATTCGACGCGCTCCGGCAATTCGAGCCGCACGTCGAACACGGGCGGCACCGCCATCCACGCGAGCGGCTCGACCGCATCGCCGTACGCGCGATCGAGCGCGGCCAGCAACGCGGGACCGCAGCGGCGCTGCAGCCCCGCGCGCGGCAGGTTGCGCAGGTCGGCGAGCGTGCGGCAGCCGAGGCCGTCGAACCAGCCCGCATACGGACGCGCATCGGGCAGCAGCACGCACGGCAGCCTGTCGAGCGAACGCACGAGCGACACCTGGCCGGCGACGCGGCGCCGGATGCGTGCACGGGCCGACACGCGCGCGAGCAGCCACGCGCCCCGCCCGGTCGGTGCGGCGGACAGGCGCGCCGCATAGCCGAGCGCCGCGAGCGTCGCGCGCACCTGTCGGCACAGCGACGGCAAGCCGCCGAACAGGCGCAGGCTCGGGCCGACGTCGACGATCAGCGTGGCTTCGTCGTCGAGCGCAACGCACGGCGAAAAGCGCAGCAACGCGAGCGCGACCGCGCGCAGCGCATCGGCCTCGCGCGCGGGGTCGCGTTCGACGAGCCGCGTGTGCGGCGCGAGCGTGAGCACGCCGCCGCGCTTCATGCCCGCGCGCACGCCCTGCCGGCGCGCGGGCGCATCGGCGATCAGCACGACACCCTGCTCGAGCACCGCGCAGCCTGCTTCGTCCACTTTGTCCGCTTCGTCTACGCGTTGCGCCGCGCCGTCAGACGGCGGCGGGGCGCACACGTCGAGCGGCAGGCGCGGCAGATGGATGCCGAGCAAGACGCGCATAGCGGCTCTCCACGATGGGCGACGGCAGGTCGAGCACGAGCGGCTCGCCGCGTGCGGGGCCGCGACGCTTGACGATGTCGAGCGACACGCCGCCCGGCACCGGATACAGCGCGACACGCAGCACGGCCGGCGACGGTTGCCGCGCGGCCGACAGCGGACGCAGCATCACGAACAGCGTGTCGCCCGTACGCGCGGCCGCGAGATGCAGGCGCCGCAGCGCATCGGGCCGCGCATCCTGCCAGAGCAGCAGCGCGCCGCAGCACCCCGTCTTGAGCGCCTGCTCGGCGGCCCACAGCGCATCGGTGCGGCTGCCGGCACGCAGCCACAGCAGCGCGTCGGACGGTACGCCGAGGCTGGCGAGCGCGGTTGCATGCGGCGATTGAGGCGGCGCGACGAGCGCAAGCGGACGGCGCGCGCTGACGGTGCGTGCGAGCGCGGGCGCGAGCAGCCGCATCTCGCCGCAGCCCGGCTGCGCGGCCAGCAGTTCGACGAGCCCGCCGACCGGCCAGCCGCCGCCCGGCAGCTCGGCCGACAGCGGGGCGAAACCGGTATCGATCGTGCGCGGGCCGCCGCGCGCGAGCTGGGAACCGCGCCACAGGGACGGATGAAGGGATTCGGGAGAAATGGAGGATGCGAGCATGACGCCACCCACAACTGTATGGATATACAGTATATGGCAATGCGCTCGCGTCGCACAGCACCGGCGCGAAACCGGTTTTCGTCAGAGGAAAAACGACGGGAAAGCCGGTGCGGTCGTCATGTTACGCCGCACCGGAGCGGGTGTGGCCGGATCGTGCCGCCCGAACGCGCGCCATCGTCATCCGGGCCGAATTGCCGACCCGCCGCGCCACCCCAATTCGTCGGGCTGATTCGTCGAGCCGACTTTGTCGACCCGACCCGACTCGCCGGGCCGGCACGCCAACCCTCACGCGAACCGGCACGATGCAACACCCCGCGCCGCGCCGGCCCGCCAGCCGCCCGTCAGCCGAGCAGCAGCGCGTCGTCGTCGAGCTGCTCGTGACGCACCTTCTCGAACATCTGCAGCAGGTCCGGCACGTCGAGCCCCTTGCGCGCGTCGCCCGACACGTCGAGCACGACCTGCCCCTGGTGCAGCATCACCGTGCGGTCGCCGTAGTCGAGCGCCTGCCGCATGCTGTGCGTGACCATCATCGTCGTCAGCCTGCTCTCGGCGACGATGCGCGCGGTCAGCTCCAGCACGAACGCGGCCGTCTTCGGGTCGAGCGCGGCCGTGTGCTCGTCGAGCAGCAGGATCCGCGACGGCCGCAGCGACGCCATCAACAGGCTCACCGCCTGCCGCTGGCCGCCCGACAGCAGACCGATCCGGTCGGTCAACCGGTTTTCCAGCCCGAGGTTCAGCAGCCGCAGCTTGTCGCGGAACAGCTCGCGCGACGGCCGGTCGAGCGCCGCGCGAAAGCCGCGCCGCGCGCCGCGCGCCATCGCGAGCGCCATGTTCTCCTCGATCGTCAGCGCCTCGCAGGTGCCGGCCATCGGATCCTGGAACACGCGCGCGACGAGGTGCGCGCGATCCCACGCGGCCTTGCGCGTGACGTCCGTGCCGTCGATCGAGATGCGTCCCGCATCGACGGCCTGGTCGCCGCTGATCGCATTGAGGAAGGTCGACTTGCCGGCGCCGTTCGAGCCGATCACCGCGACGAACTGGCCGTCGGGAATCTCGAGCGACAGCCCGCGCAGCGCGCGCGTCTCGATCGGCGTGCCGGGATTGAACGTCAGTTTCAGGTCTTGTGCGGACAGCATGTCAGGCCCCTCCGTTCTTGCGCGCGAACAGCTTCTTGCGCGTTGCCGGCAGCACCAGCGCGATCGTGACGAGCGCGGCCGTCACGAGGTTCAGGTCCTGCGCCTTCAGCCCGATGAATTCGCTGTTCAGCGCAAGCGCGATGAAGAAGCGGTAGACGATCGCGCCGAGCACGACGGCGAGCGTCGTCAGCACGAGCCGGCGCGCCGGCAGCAGCGTCTCGCCGATGATCACCGCGGCCAGCCCGATCACGATCGTCCCGATCCCCATCGAGATGTCCGCGCCGCCCTGCGTCTGCGCGAACAACGCACCGGCGAGCGCGACGAGCGCGTTCGACAGCGCCATCCCGGCGAGCGTCGCGCGGCCGGTCGCGATGCCCTGCGCGCGCGCCATCCGCGGGTTCGCGCCGGTCGCGCGCATCGCGAGGCCGAGCTGCGACGAGAAGAACCAGTCGAGGCCGAGCTTCGCGACCACGACGACGATCGCGAGCAGCGCGGGGCGCAGCACGTAATCGGGCATCCAGTCGGGCTGCAGCACGGTGAAGACGGTCGGCTCGGTGATGAGCGGCACGTTCGGCCGGCCCATGATCCGCAGGTTCACCGAATAGAGCGCGATCATCATCAGGATGCTGGCGAGCAGGTCCATGATCTTCAGGCGCACGTTGAGCCAGCCGGTGATGAAGCCGGCCGCCGCGCCCGCGACGATCGCGATGCAGGTCGAGCTGAACGGGTCGTAGCCGGCGGAGATCAGCGTCGCGGCGACGGCGCCGCCGAGCGGAAAGCTGCCGTCGACGGTGAGGTCGGGGAAGTTGAGGATGCGAAACGAGATCAGCACCCCGAGGGCGACGAGGCTGAAGATCAGGCCGATCTCCAGGGCGCCCAGAAACGAGAACAGAGACATGGTGGGGAAATCCTGTTGCTTCCCGGCCGGACGTGTACGGCCGGGCGAAGCGAACGGGCGGCCCCGGGTGGGAGCCGCCCGTCCGGCGGTGTCGTTCAGGCCCGGATCGGGCCTGCAGGCGCGGCGGTCGGGCCGCGGCTTACTTGATGACCGTCTTCGCGTCCTTGAGCAGATCCGGCGCGAGCGTCA